>ERZ859738.691-NODE-691-length-20273-cov-5.156296_pt1 | contig 20273 bp, 20 predicted proteins | sample MGYA00510122_ERZ859738 | MGnify/ENA primary metagenome ERZ859738 (study PRJEB30046, sample SAMN00715139) | human gut metagenome | study: EMG produced TPA metagenomics assembly of the A metagenome-wide association study of gut microbiota in type 2...
AATGAGCCACGCTATTCATAAGATTGTCAGCAAAAGGCGCTGCCAATCTTATTTCCAAAATTTCTTTTTTTTGCCGTCCTTCGGCTCCTTGTTGTCTCCCTCTCCGCTTTCCGTTGTCTTCTTCACCGCATTCAGGGAATCTCCGGTCAGCGCATCAAACTGCTTTAACAGTTCCTTTGCCTCCGGTTTCAGCTTATCGGGAGTCTGTACCACCAGTGTTACATAATGGTCACCGCGAACGTCCTTATTTCTCCAGGAAGGTACACCCTTGCCGCGAAGACGAATCTTCGTATCTGTCTGGGTTCCTGCCTTTACATCATAGACTACCTTACCGTCTACGGTATCGATCAATATTTCTCCGCCCAATGCAGCTACCGCAAAAGAGATCGGAACGGTAGAGAAGATATTGAAATCCTGTCTCTGGAAAATGGGGTGACGGCCTACACGCACTTCTAACAACACATCACCTCTGGGACCGCCGTTAACACCGGGCTCTCCCAGACCGGGCTCACGAACAGCCTGACCGTTGTCAATACCTGCGGGAATTACAACCTCATAACGTTTCTTCATCGGAATGTATCCGGTACCACGACAATCCGGACACTTCTCCTTGATCACCTTACCGGTTCCCTGACATTCGGGGCAAGTGTGTACTGTGCGCATCGTGCCGAAGAGAGACTGTGAGTTATATACTACCTGACCCTTACCGCCACACTTTGTGCAGGTCTCCGGGCTGGTACCGGGCTTTGCTCCGGAACCGTTACAGGTCTTACAGGTCTCTTTTACCGTAGGCTCAATCTCCTTCTTACAGCCAAAAACAGCTTCTTCAAACGTAATCTGAACACTGATGCGGACATCTGCGCCCTTCCTGGGGCCGTTATTTTGAGAATTTCTGCTTCTTCCGCCTCCAAAGAAATCTCCGAAAATATCACCGAAGATATCGCTGAAATCAGTTCCACTGAAATCAAATCCACCGGCTCCGCCTGCACCGCCGTCAAATGCCGCATGACCATACTGATCATACTGACGTCTCTTCTCGGGATCACTCAGCACGGCATAAGCCTCGGAAGCTTCCTTAAACTTCTGTTCTGCCTCCTTGTCTCCGGGGTTCATGTCGGGATGGTATTTTTTCGCCAGTACACGGTATGCTTTTTTGATTGCAGCATCATCTGCATTCTTATCTACACCGAGGACCTCGTAATAGTCTCTCTTTTGCTCTGCCATTTCTGCACCTCTATCACATAAATCTTAAGACGGTTATGCACAGGGCACGCTTTCGCATACCCTGTGCCGCCTGTTATCACAATCACTGTTACACAGCATTTACTGTTATACCACGGATTGCTCTGTTTGTGAAGTTATTTATACTTCTCTGAAGTCTCCGTCGATGACATCATCATCTGCGGAAGAACCTGCGTTGCTGCCGCCGGCCTGTGCATTCATATCAGGGCCTGCGCCCTGAGCGCCCTGCTGTGCCTGTGCAGCCTGCTCATACATCTTGGTGAATACGGACTGTGCACTCTGGGTCAGTTTCTCTTTTGCAGCCTTCAGCTCATCTACATCGCTATCGCTCATTTCCTGATCCTTGGTTCTCTCCAGGATAGCCTTAACAGCTTCCAGATCAGCCTGTACCTGAGTCTTGTCACTCTCGGGCACCTTGTCACCTACTTCGTTCAGAGCCTTCTCGGTCTGGAATACGAAAGAGTCTGCTTCGTTTCTTGCCTCGATAGCTTCCTTACGCTTCTTATCCTGTGCTTCGAATTCAGCTGCTTCCTTGACAGCCTTCTCGATATCGGAATCGGACATGTTGGAGCCTGCGGTAATGGTGATGTGCTGCTCCTTGCCGGTACCCAGATCCTTAGCGGATACATTTACGATACCGTTGGCATCGATATCGAAGGTAACCTCGATCTGAGGGATTCCTCTGGGAGCGGGAGCAATACCGTCCAGACGGAACTGTCCGAGGGACTTATTATCCTTAGCGAACTGACGCTCACCCTGTACTACGTTGATATCTACTGCTGTCTGATTATCAGCAGCGGTAGAGAAGATCTGGCTCTTCTTGGTAGGAATGGTTGTATTTCTCTCGATCAGTCTGGTTGCAACACCACCCATGGTCTCAATGGACAGAGACAGAGGAGTTACATCCAGTAACAGAATATCACCGGCACCTGCATCACCGGCAAGCTTACCACCCTGGATAGAAGCACCGATTGCTACGCACTCATCAGGATTCAGAGACTTGCTGGGCTCTTTACCGGTCAATGCTCTTACCTTATCCTGTACAGCAGGAATACGTGTGGAACCACCTACTAACAGTACCTGGCCCAGATCAGAATAATTCAGGCCTGCATCCTTCATAGCGTTCTGTACGGGGATAGCGGTCTTGTCAACCAGATCTCTGGTCAGTTCATCGAACTTAGCACGGGTTAAATTCATATCGAAGTGCTTAGGTCCTTCTGCGGTTGCGGTAATGAAAGGAAGGTTAATGTTGGTGGTCATTGCGCTGGACAGTTCTTTCTTAGCCTTCTCAGCTGCCTCCTTCAGTCTCTGCATAGCCATCTTATCGCCGGACAGATCTACACCTTCTGCCTTCTTGAATTCATCCAGCATCCACTGAATGATCTTTTTATCGAAATCATCACCGCCAAGGTGTGTATCACCGTTGGTAGCCAGTACTTCGATGACACCGTCACCGATCTCGATGATAGATACATCAAAGGTACCACCACCAAGGTCGTATACCATGATCTTCTGCTCTTTCTCATTGTCCAGACCATAAGCAAGTGCTGCTGCGGTAGGCTCGTTGATGATACGCTTTACATCCAGGCCTGCGATCTTACCTGCATCCTTGGTAGCCTGACGCTGAGCATCATTGAAGTATGCGGGAACTGTAATAACTGCCTCGGTAACTTTCTCACCCAGATAGCTCTCTGCATCTGCTTTCAGCTTCTGCAGGATCATAGCGGAAATCTGCTGAGGAGAGTACTTTTTGCCGTCGATGGTACGGCCACGATCAGTACCCATATCTCTCTTAATAGAGGAGATGGTCTTCTCTGCGTTGGTAACTGCCTGACGCTTTGCAGGCTCACCGACCAGTCTCTCACCGGTCTTGGTAAATGCTACAACAGAGGGTGTGGTTCTTGCGCCTTCTGTATTAGCGATAACGGTGGGTTTACCACCTTCCATAACAGCTACACAGCTGTTGGTTGTACCTAAGTCAATACCAATAATCTTACTCATAATATTTTCCTCCTGTTTTTATTCTCTGTTTTCATTTTATAGTTTCTATTTTCAAAAATATTTGATAATCAAATTATTGAACAACGCCTACCATGCTGTGTCTTACGACCATGTCATGGTATGTGTAACCCTTCTGAAGTTCCTGGGCTACTACACCGGATTCATACTCATCGCTCTCCACCTGCATCACTGCGTTATGAAGATTCGGATCAAATTCCTGTCCGACTGCATCGATAGGTTTTACTCCGATGTTCTCAAGCTCTGTCATCAGCTGTTTGTAGATACGATTCATACCGTCTACAAAAGGATCTTCTTTGGATTCCTCGGGAACCGTTGCAAGACCTCTTTCAAAATTATCTACTACCGGAAGGATCTTCTCGATCACACTCTTGGCACCGGTATCGAACATTGCCTGTTTCTCTTTATCGGTTCTCTTACGGAAGTTCTCGAACTCTGCCATCTGACGCTTTACTCTGTCTTCCAGCTGATCGATCTTCTCCTTGTAGGAATCTTCCTTTTTGCTGAACTTTGCCTGCTTCTTTGCTGCCTTTTTGTCTTCCTTGCTCACGGGCTCCTCATTTTCTGTCTCTTCTTCCTTCAGCTCTTCGGCATCTGAAAGATCCTGTTCCATTTCTTCCTCTAATATTTCTTTTTCCTGATCTGCCATTCTTACTTTCCTTTCTGGAATCTGTCTATTCTTTGCGGTAAAGGTCATCCAACTGGTTCTGTACGGTTCTCAGCGTTCCGATGACCTTGTCATAATCCATTCTCTTGGGACCTATGATTCCTATGGTTCCCTTCATGCCTTCGCCTAATTCATAAGTAGCTGTCACAACACTGCAGTCCTTCATACCCTGCACCGGTGTCTCGTCTCCGATGTACACCTGAATACCTGTGCTGCCCTCGTCTGCCAGAGATTCCTGGATCAGACCGCCTAACTGCTGCTTCTCCTCGAAAGCATTGATCAGTTCACTTGCCTTGGACTGATCTGCCAGCTCCGGATACCGGAAAATGTTGTTCGCGCCGCTGGTGTAGATCTCCAGGTCTTCGTCTGCCTTGATGGCATCTGCCACGGCATCGATCACCTCGCTGACGATCTCACTGTGGATTCCGGCCTGCTGCTTCATTGCTGCGATCATTCCTAAATTGATCTCCTCCATGGACAATCCGTTGAGGTGTGTGTTCAACAGGATGTTCAGCTTCAGCATGGTCTCATCATCCAGTTCCTGATTCACCGCCAGGATATTGTTCTTGATCACATTGCCTTCGGCAACAATGACTGCCAAAATCTGTCCGGCATCTACCCGGGACAGCTGGATAAACTTCAACTTGTTGTGATGTACCTGCGGAGCGCTGATCATGGTGGCGTACTGTGTGTTCTGCGCCAAAGTCTTAACTACCTGCTTTAACAGGTTCTCCAGCTTATCCTGTCTCTCTAAGAGCATATCCTTCATCTCATTGACTTCCTGCTCTCTGGTCGCCATCATGGTATCCACATAGAAGCGATATCCCTTATCGGACGGAATTCTTCCTGCGGAAGTGTGGGGCTGTATGATATAACCCATCTCCTCCAGATCTGACATCTCGTTCCGAATGGTTGCCGAGCTTAGATTCAGATCCGTATATTTTGAAATGGTTCTGCTGCCTACCGGCTCTCCCGTTTCCAAGTAGTTCCGGATAATGGCTTGCAATATAATTGTTTTTCTGTCATCCAATTGCATTCCATCACTCCCTTTGGGATTATTAGCACTCATCTAAAAGGAGTGCTAACATCTTCTTACCCTAAAATATCACTACCGGGTATTATTGTCAACCGATTTTCCGGAAAATAATTCTAAACAAAATATTAAAAAAAACTATTCAGAGACCCATTCGCAAAATAAATATGATCAGACACCCGAATGCAAGCACTCGACGAGTATCCGATCATATTTAATGGTTCTGAATAGTTTCCACACTATTTAAGTACCAGTCCTGTCTCTAAATATACGGGAAGAGCCCGTACATATACCATATCTATTGTGCCTCCGATAATGATCAGGAAACATACCGCAATGCCTGCGTTTACCAGCCATCTCGGAAAAGTCCTGCCTCTGAAGCTGATTTCCGAAAGCTTCTGAATCCCTTTTATCATGTAATACATTAACGGAAGCAGTGCCGGGAGCAGGTAGCGTCCCTGGTTCTGATAATCCGTGGTATATGCATAATAAATCGTCAGAAAAACCGGCATGAAAATGCAATACAACATATTTATATGAAAGAACCATTCTCTCCCGGATATCTTCCGCCGCATTTTATAGCGGATCAGATACAGAAGCGCTCCCACAATGCCTGCGGCAAAAAATACTTTATATGCCCTGTACAGCCAGATGGAGCCATATATGGACATGGAACCGAATGCCCCCACAAAACTGTGGAACAGTCCGGACAAGGTATAACGTTCCCGGAACATTTCGAATACTGTATATCCCATGGACTGATAGGTCTGCATCGTCAGAGGATTCACGCTCTCTATCGCATACTGTATTGCCATTTTTTCCCGGGTGGCAAGCCCTAACAGATCTCCGTCCAGTACAATATAACTTCGAATGAACCACCAGCCGATTCCTATCAGGACCACCGCCGCAATAAAGCAGCCGTATTTTAACATCTTCTTCCAGTCATAAGAATAACCGCCGCTCTCCTTTTTCTGTAAAAAGAACATAACAAACAGCAAAATGCAGCTTACGATATATCCATAGGCATTATAATAAGAAAGTGCGCATAAAATAATACCTCCGCTCATCCACAGACTGTTCCGGACATTGATGCCATCCCGGTAAACACAGATCAGTGCATACACCATCATCGCCGTGGACAGCATGCAGCAGGAATCCGTATTCACATAGGTATGCATAAACAGTCCTTCCGGCAGATAGGTCACCGCAAAGCAGAACAGCCAGCGGAATCTGTCATCCTGAAATACTCTCTTCCCGATAAAGTATACCACGACTGCCATCAGCAGTCCGAAAGTCACATTCACCAGGCGTGCAGTGTACAGCAACGCGATCTCGGATTCCGTGAACAGGCTGACAAAACGCATGATATATCCCTGCACAATATAAGGAAATACGTTATACAGCGCATAAGAAAATCCATACGCCGGGATCCGCACTTCTTCCTCCAGTCCCGTGGGGATCCTGCCATATCTGCAGATAAACTGCGGAATCAGATATCTCGCATGCTCATCGGGCGGGTTGCCGAACAGGGGCGGTGTATTGGCCAGGGGCTGCAGCAGGGCGATGGTAAGCGCCAGTGCCAGAAAACCCAGCAGATATAATGTAAAAATAATCTTTTCTGATTTTTTCTGCATTCTGTCATCCTTTAATATTTTTATAGATACGAAGACCCCAAAGTGGTAAATTCAACTTTGGGGCCTGTTCACAAGTATCCTTATGAATGCAAGCATTCAACGTATATATACTTATTTTTTATTACTCTGAATAGTTTATATGTAGAAGCTTCCGGTGGTCTCTTTGTTCATTACATAGTAAACCATGTTCTCTTCGGGCTTTACATATAATTCTATGCTGGTCAGATCAGCTGCCTTCTGCTTCAGGTCGTATTTCCATACATCCTTTGCAATCTTCAGCAGATCTTCCTGAGAATAGGACTTGCCGCCGAACTGAACACTGATCTCGCTCTTTAACTCTGCCTTTTTTGCTGCGGGTTTCTTAGCGGGTGCTTTCTTAGCGGTTTCCTTTTTTGCTGTTTCTTTCTTAGCTGCGGGCTTTTTAACCTCTGCCTTTACAGGTGCTTTTACTTCGGCCTTTGCTACGGGTGCCTTCTCAGCTTCCTTCACAGCGGTCTTGGTTTCTGTCTTAACTGGAGTTGTCGGTGCTGCTTTCTTCACTTCTGCCTTAGGCGCTTCCACTTTCGCTGCTGCTACTGGTGCTACAGTTTTCTTAACTATTGCCATGTTACCGTCTCCCTTCTGTACGAATCATGTACAAAAAACATTTTCATTCTCCTCACAAGTACCGTATTCCGGCGCTCGATAAGGGTAGTGTATTCCATTTCCTTATAATTGTCAACTGTTATGCGAATACAAGGAAGTACAGTAATACGATAATCCCCAGTACGATCCGGTACCATCCGAAGACCTTGAAGTCATGCTTCTTGATATATCCCATAAGGAAACGGACCACGAAAAGGGATACCAGGAAAGACACCACGGTACCGACTAACAGGCATGCCAGTTCGATTCCCGTAAAGTCAAATCCGAACTTCACCACCTTCAGAAGGCTGGCACCGAACATAACGGGAATTCCCAGGAAAAAGGTAAATTCCGCTGCCACCGTTCTGGAGATACCGATCACGATTGCACCCAGGATTGTGGCTCCGGAGCGGGATGTTCCGGGCAAAGCAGCCGCTACCAGCTGACACAGACCGATGATCAGTGCATCTTTATAAGTAAGCTGGGATAATTTTGTAGTCACGGGAACACGGTTTTTGTTCCAGTTTTCAATCACGATAAACAGTACGCCGACCAATACCAGCATCACTGCCACCACGATCACCTGAATTGTAACACCACTGCTTCCGATCTCTTTTTGGAAGGCTTCTCCCACCGCATCATCAAATAACAGGCCGTAAACGACCGCCGGAATACATGCCACAACGATCTTCACCCACATCCAGAAAGCATCCATGCTCAGTGCCACATTTCCCACTGCGGGATCTTTTGCGGATTTTACAATGCCTCCCTTTTTCGGCTGCTTATTTTTCTTCAGGTAAAAGGGCCAGATCTTGTTCCAGAACAGGACAACTACTGCTAAAATAGCTCCCAGCTGAATGACTACATCGAACATGTCGAAGAAGCCTTCGCTGGTCTGTTTGAACGGAATCAGCCGCTCCACCAGGATCAGATGACCGGTACTGCTGATGGGCAGCCATTCAGTAATACCCTCTACGATACCGTAGATAATTGCCTTGATGATTTCTAACATTGTTTTCTCCTCTTATTTCCTTTTATTTTCTGCTTTCCGACGGCATTCTGTCTCTTCATCCACGCCGTAAAACCTTTTTTGCAAAACCAAAGTTTTGCAAAGCAGTTTTTCACTATTCCGATAAATACGCCAACAGATCTTCATAACAGTTTTGGGCTTCCTTGTATCCCTCTTCATATAAAGCGATCAACTTATCCTTGTCTTTCTCGATCCGTCCCACTTCACTTTTTTTCTGAGGGCGAATCACAAACGCCTGTCCGTTTGCCTCCTGGCCTTCAATGTAATCCAGACATGCATTGTAACGGATATGTCTGTCCGCCATCAGTTCATATACTTTAGGATATTTCAGGTATCTAAGTTTTATGAGTGCCAGCTGTGACGTCGACGCAGGTTTTCTCACATATCCGACTTCTTTTGTCATAACAACAATGTTCTTGCGGTTGCCGTCCATGATGGATTTCTCCAACGGTATCGCGTCACTGATGCCACCGTCCAGATACAGCTTCCCATCTATTTTTACATTCCGTGCCACTAACGGCAGGGATGCGGAAGCACGGATCTTGTCAATATCCTTGCGGATATCACGGACACGCAGATACTCCGGCTGTCCCGTCTCGATGTTGGTCACCACACTGTAAGCCTTGCCGGGATATTTTTCAAATGTTTCATAGTCATACGGATACAGATATTCCGGGATCAGGTGATAACAGAAATCCACATTGAACAGATCTCCGCTGGTCAATAAGCTCTCCAGGCTGCAATACCGTCTCGTATCCAAATAGTCCACACTGACACTCAGCGCCCGCCCCTTTTGTCTGGACAGATAACTGCACATATGGCACGCTCCGGCAGATACCCCATAGATATGGGAGAAGTCAATTCCTTTTTCAGTAAAAAAGTCCAACACTCCGGCGGTATAGACACCCTTCATGCCACCGCCTTCCAATACCAGTCCTGCCTGATACATTCGCATTCCCCTCCTTTTTTGCTTCTGCAACGATCCAGAACCACATCAGCATATCGAAAGACTCATTCGTGCGAGCACGATTCGTTTTTCGATATGCTGTGTGACTCTAGATAGTTGCATACTCATTCTTCACGAACTTCCGCAATGCTTCCAGGGATCTCTCTACCTTCTCAGTGTCCACACAGTAGGCCATGCGGAAATATCCGGGTGCACCAAAGCTGTCACCCGGTACCAGAACGAGATCATATTTCAATGCTTTCTGGCTGAATATCTTAGCATCCTCTTCCAACGCCTTCGGGAAAATGTAGAAGGTTCCACCGGGCTTCACACAGGTGAATCCCAGGTCGATCAGTTCTTTATAGAGGATGTTCATATTCGTCTCATACACCGACAGATCTGCTGTCTTGTCCAGTACCTGTGCCACTGCCAGCTGGATAATGGAAGGAGGACAGTTATGTCCGATACCACGGGAGATCTGTCCGCACATATTGATCATGGTCTCCGCATCCTCACATGCCGGGTTCACTGCCACATAACCGATACGCTCTCCCGGCAGGGACAGAGACTTGGAGAAAGAATAGCACATGATGGTATTGTCATAAAAATAGGATACACAGGGACTGTCTACGCCTTCAAACACAATCTCACGATAAGGTTCATCAGAGATCAGATAAATAATATGACCATATTCCCGCGACTTTTCTCTCAGGATATCTGCCAGTCTCTGCAGCGTCGGGGTGGAATATACCACACCGGAGGGGTTGTTGGGAGTATTGATCAGTACTGCCTTGACCTTCTCCGTCAGCATCTCCTCAAACGCCTCAAAGTTGATCTGGAAGTTCTCCAGATTGGGGGGAACCACCTTCAGTACTGCTCCGGTGAGATCCACATACGGATGATATTCCGGGAAAAACGGTGCAAAAGTCAGGATCTCATCTCCCGGCTCCGTAACCAGACGAAAAGCATGTGCCAGTGCTCCCGCCGCTCCTGATGCCATGAAAATATGCTCCTTGCGATAAGGCAGCCCGAACCTCTTCTCCAGGTTCTCCGCAATTGCCTCCCTGACACTTGTAATACCGAGGCTGGGACTGTAGCCGTGCAGTTCCAACGGTTCCTTCGTTGCCAGCATATGGATCATACGGTCGGTAAATTCTCTGGGAACCGGAACGGAAGGATTCCCCAGGCTGTAATCAAATACGTTCTCGTATCCGATCTCCTGTCCTCTCGCCGTAGCGAATTCCGAAAGCTGCCGGATCACTGATTTACCAGACAGCATGTCTTTGTATTTCTGAACTAACACACTAATCTCCTTTCCGCAGGCGATTCCTTTCGTCGGAGGAATCGCGAATCAAATTTCAAATTTGATTCTGCGCTGTTTATTTGATCTCTATAAACTTATCTCTGGACTTTTCCGTGGACAGACAGATGCCGTCTCTTCCACAGTTTTTTGCCTTATAGAGAAGATCATCCGCTCTGGAAGTGAAATCCCACTCTCTGTTATTTTCCATCGGGATTTTTGCAAAGACTCCCTGGCTGACGGATACATATTTACTGCATCTACTGCACTCATGAGGTATTTTTAATGCACGGACCTCTCTGAGAATGTCCTCTGAAATTCTCCGGATCTGCTCCGCTGTCATTCCGGTATATACAATCATAAATTCATCGCCACCGTATCTGGCACAAAATACCTGTCCCGGAATCTGGTGCTTCCGAAGGACTGCTGCGATGGATTTCAGACAATGATCCCCCTCCAGGTGCCCATAGTGGTCATTATATTCCTTAAAAAAATCAATGTCCATAAGCTCCACACCCATGACCTCCTCATGTGCATAGGCGTGTTCAAAGCAGCCGGTCAGATATTCGTGTAAATAGGTACGATTAGCCAATCCCGTCAACTCATCATGCATGGCAAGATCCTCCAGTACCCGGTTAGAGGCCTGCATATTCTCTCTGCCAAGCGTTACATTTCTCAAGCGATCCTGTAATTCCATGACACCGGCCAAGGCGCGGTGATTTTCCTGCCGGAATTTTTCATAAGTTTCTAAATATTGCCGGGTATATTTCACATATTCCCCCATGTCTCCCTTGCGTAATATGCTCTGCACTTTAAAAGGATACAGATCCAGGAAGATATTGTAATACACTTCAACATTTTTTTCATCAATGATCCGGATCAGTTCCTCCAGATATTTTCCGTCGGGCAGGATTGCCAGGATTCCCGCCAGGATCACCAGTTCATCCATGATCTCTTCAAAAACGTCCCGGTCTGACAATTGCCCCAGAAGATCTGTCGCAAGCTTTAAAGCCTCTTCCTCATGCCCTTTTAATAATTCGCAGGGAATACGATACATTTCCAATGTTATTTTCGAATAATAGCTTTCGGGGGCTTCTCTGAGAATCTGCTCTATTTCATTCCAAAGCTGCAGGGCTTCTTCCATTTCTCCCAGGTGCATGTGACAGCAGCCGCACTCGATCATACAGTTGATCCTGTTATAATTCAGCTGATATGTTTTTTCCGACTTATCATAGCAGGCGATCGCTATACGATAATGCTGTATCGCCTCCTGCCGCAGGCGCATTCTGACCAGGGTATAGGCAATATTGCTCTCCGCCATGCCCTGTACATAATAATAATGATATTTTTCCGCATATTTCAGGCTGTTATAGTAGGAGCTGAGCGCTAATATCCGGTTATTCTTCCGATCAGACACCGCTCCCATCATGTTATAGGCTCTGGCCAGCAGCTCATACATCTGCACACTTTTCAGATAGCTTACACTCTCTGTAAGGCATTGCATGGTGTTCTCATACTCGCCCTTCTGCCAATAACACTCCGCCAGATGATAGAGTCCAAGCCCTGTCAGCTTCTGTGATCCGGTATCTGCCGCATACTCCAATATTTTCTGGCAGGTATCATAGTCCAGACAGTTGCCTGATTCTCTATATTGAATAGTATCGTTTATGAAGTTCTGCACGGTCTGTGGTAAGCCGTTTAAATCCATCCTGTTTCCTTTCCGTGAACTCCCCTTAACCCCTTACTGCAATTCATTCTGTAAAAATATAATGTCTGGGTTGCAAGATAACCTTTCACCCAGACATCATAATACCACAGTACTTTATTACATTACAAGTTTGCTTTGTCAAAAAAAAACAAGGTCATATAAAATTTATACCTCATCCTCTGCCCATGCAAGAGCACATTTCACTGCACGATGCCAGCCCTTTAATAACTGTCGCCGCTTTGCTTCCTCCATCTGCGGTGCAAAAGAAGCTCCGATCTGCCAGTTCTCACGGATCTCATCACGATTCTTCCAATAGCCTACGGCAAGTCCTGCCAGATAAGCCGCTCCCAGGGCAGTCGTCTCGATACATGCCGGACGGCGTACCTGGGTGTTGACGATGTCCGCCTGGAACTGCATAAGGAAGTCATTGGCGCTGGCACCGCCGTCCACTTTCAGACTCTTCAGTTCGATACCGCTGTCCTTTTCCATAGCCTCCAGTACATCTGCGGTCTGGTATGCAATGGATTCCAGCGTGGCGCGGATGAAATGCTCCTTGGTACAGCCTCTGGTAATGCCAACGATCGTACCTCTGGCATACTGATCCCAGTAGGGAGCTCCCATGCCTGCAAATGCCGGAACGATATAGACCCCTGCGGTATCCGGTACATGCTCCGCATACTCCTGGGACTGTGCGGAGGTCTTAAGCATACGCATACTGTCACGAAGCCACTGGATCCCGGCACCGGCCACGAACACGCTGCCCTCCAGGGCATACTCTACGTTTTTGCTCGTACTGGCGGCAATGGTGGTCAGCAGACCGGAACGGGAAGTAATGGCTTCGTGTCCGGTGTTCATTAATAAGAAGCAGCCGGTTCCGTAAGTGTTTTTCACTTCTCCCTGCTCAAAGCAGCACTGTCCGAACAGCGCCGCCTGCTGGTCTCCCGCCGCACCGGCAATAGGAATCTCGCCGCCCAGAACGGACGCATCGGTCTTGCCGTAGATCTCACTGGAACAGCACACCTTCGGCAACAGACTCTCCGGGATGTTGAAGCGCTCCAGGATCTCCTGATCCCAGCAGAGGTTATGAATATCGAAAAGCATGGTTCGGGAAGCATTCGTATAATCCGTCACATGTACGGCTCCCTTGGTCAGATTCCAGATCAGCCAGGTATCCACCGTACCGAAGAGTAACTCTCCTCTCTCTGCGCGTTCTCTGGCTCCGGGAACATGATTCAGGATCCAGGCGATCTTCGATGCACTGAAGTAGGCATCGGGGATCAGTCCGGTCTTCTCCCGGATGATTTTGTCAAAACCGTCTTTTTTCAATTCCTCGATCATATCGGAAGTCCGGCGGCACTGCCATACAATGGCATTGTATACCGGTTCTCCGGTATTTTTATCCCAGAGGATCGTAGTCTCACGCTGGTTCGTGATGCCGATGGCTTCAATCTGGTCATCCGTGATACCCAGGACTGCCATGCTCTCGATCGCCACTCCCAGCTGGGAAGACCAGATCTCCATGGGGTTATGTTCTACCCAGCCGGGCTGGGGATAGATCTGTGTGAATTCCTTCTGTGCCATAGAGCAGATGTTACCCTGCTTGTCAAACAGGATGCAGCGGGAACTGGTGGTTCCCTGATCCAACGCCATGATGTATGTTTTCTTCTGTGTGTTCTGTATATCTCCCATTCTGTTATGTAACCTCCCGTTGTTCGTTCTGGGCTGTGTCCATAACACATCCCAATTGTATCATTGGGATATATTGCGTCCATTGCCCCAATAAACTATAATATGATGTCGGGGTCAAAAACCTCCGACTTTGATACCTACGGATTGCTTCGTGCTACGCACTACCACAATCCTACTCAATATTCACCCTCTGTCACCCACGAAACGACCGGGTTGCCACTATATTGACACCTGTGTCAGCCACATTTTCCAAGATGATATCTCCTACATGGATGGGTGCCGCTACATTGACATCTGCCAGAGCTTTCATGCAGTCATCAATCCTGCCTTTAGGAATGTCGGAAGCTGTCTTCACGGATACCACAGCATCCGGATATCCCGTCACGCGTACGGTGGATGTCACAATACGCGTAGGGTTGGTCACTTCCTTCTCTCCGTAGGCTGCGCCTCTGGGACAACGGTTACCGGTCACTGTGACACTACTGTCATCTACGATAGTCACAGTCAGAGCGCACCCTACCGGACAGCAGATGCAGGTCAATTCTTTTTGTGTTGTATTCTTCTCTGCCATCGTCTCACCCTCTTTTCTGTCGGATATATTCCACTGCGTAGTTTCCAGCCTTTTCCGCTTCTGCGGATACGTGGTCTACCAGTTCATGGACGTGGAGCACATTGCCGCAGGCGAAGACGCCGGGGATACTGCACTCCAGATTCTCTCCCACTATCGGTCCTCCGGTCTTGCCGTCCATATCTGCTCCTAAGCCCCTGGTCAGTTCGTTCTCCGGGATCAGCCCACAGGATAACAACAGCGTATCACAGGGAACCTCCCACCCGGATCCGGGGATGGGTTTTCCATTATCGTCCACTTTTGTCAGGGTCACTCCCTCTACACGGTCTCTGCCGTGAATCTGTGCCACGGTAGTATTCAGATACAGAGGGATGTTGAAATCGTCCAGGCACTGGACAATATTACGCTTCAATCCGCCGCTTTGGGGACGAAGCTCCGCCACGCACTGTACCTTGGCACCTTCTAACACCATGCGTCTCGCCATGATGAGTCCGATATCACCGGAACCCAGGATGACTACATTTTTACCGGGCATACGTCCGCGGATGTTTACATAATACTGCGCAGTTCCGGCGCTGTAAATGCCTGCCGGTCTGCTGCCGGGGATGTTTAACGCACCGCGGGAACGCTCTCTGCAGCCCATCGCCAGGATCACGGTCTCTGTCTCGATCTCTAACAGCCCGTCCTCTTTGTTCATGGCAATGACTTTCTTGCGTCCGTCGGGAAGCAGGGAAATATTTGTTACCATGGTATTCAGCAGATAAGGGATTTTTGCTTCTTCTGCCATGTCAATATAGCGTTCCGCGTATTCCGGTCCAGTCAGCTCCTCCTTGAAAGTATGCAATCCGAAACCGTTGTGGATACACTGGTTCAGGATACCTCCCAGTTCTCTGTCGCGCTCTAAGATCAGCACTTTGTCACAGCCTGCTTTTCTCGCAGACAGCGCTGCTGCCAGTCCCGCTGGACCTCCTCCGATGATGACGATGTCTTCTGTACGTTTACTCATGGAGTGCCTCCTTTCCGACAGGCTCCTTTGTCCTCTTCCATGCTCCGCCCTCTCCGGGTGCGGTGTCTTTATTTTTACCGACCAGAATCTCTGAGCCGGTTCCTTCCTTAGTAATCTGTGCCGGATCAAGGTGCAGTTCTCTGGACAATATCTCCAGCGTCTTCGGGGAACAGAAGCCCGCCTGGCATCTTCCCATGCCGGCTCTGGTGCGGCGCTTGACGCCATCCAAGGTCGTCGCTCCCACTAGGCGGTGAATGGCTGACAGAATCTCTCCCTCCGTCACCAGTTCACAACGGCAAATCACATTGGCAAACGCGGGATTTTCCCGGATCAGGGCTTCTCTCTCCTCTTCCGTGGCAAGTGCCATACTGGGAATGCCTTTTCTAGTGTCAATAAAATCCGCTTTACGTTCTGTGGGATAAATATTTTCAACAATCTGTGCCACATACTCACCGATCGCCGGTGCACTGGTCAGTCCCGGGGATTCGATTCCCGCTACATCGATAAAGCCTGGATGCCCTGCTGCCTCTTCGATGAGGAAATCTGATTTTTCCGCAGGATCTTCGTGCACCAGATGAGCACGCAGTCCGGCAAAAGAAGTGATCGTCTGTCTGCCGTCCAGGGCATCCACACTGTTGCTTCCCAGGTTCAGAACCTTCGCCAGTCCCTCTGCCGTGGTGTCCACATCCTGCTTGTCTGGAATATCCTCCGCTGTCGGACCTACCAGCAGATTGCCATGGACAGTAGGAGTTACAAGGATACCTTTACCCATTTTAGAGGGCTGTTGGAAAATAGTGGAATTTACCAGATCGCCACAATTTTTGTCCATCAGACGATACTCACCTCTCCTAGGTACGATGCGGATCTTCTCTTCGCAGATCATATTGTGGATTTCATCCGCATAGACACCTGCCGCATTGATGACGATGGGTGCCACGAATATCTCACCATCCACCTGCACCTGATACATCCGTCCCTCCTTCGCAGGCGGGTTCTCGGTCCATACCGGTCTCTGTTCCACGATAGCTGTCACCTTGTGGTCACGGTAGAACTCTACACCATTCTCCGCCGCATTTTCCGCCAGAGCAATATTCAGTCCGAAGGGACATACGATGCCGCCGGTGGGTGCATACAATGCTCCCACGATATTCCGGGAAATCGCCGGATCCATCGCCCATACCTCCTCCGGAGACAGAAGCTTCAATTCTTTTACCCCATTCTCTATGCCGCGTCTGTACAGTTCTTCCAGTCCGGGCATGCCATCTTCTTCAAAGCACAGTACCAGGGAACCGTTCCTGCGAAACGGGAAGTCCAGCTTCTTCGACAGTTCCTCCATCATTTCGTTGCCCCGGACATTTAATTTTGCCTTAAGGGTTCCCGGCACCGCATCATACCCCGCATGCACAATGCCACTGTTTGCCTTGGAAGTGCCCTCGCAGACATCGCTTTTCGCCTCCAGAACAGCAATTTTGCGTTTCCCCTTCGCCAGTTCCCTGGCAATGGCGCAGCCGCTGACTCCGGCGCCGATAATGATCACATCATAATCCTTCATAACCTCGCCCTGCCTTTCCTATATTTACATTTATATTCGAATGTCCACCTTTACCTTCTGAATATCCGTTTTTTCTTTCTGAATGTCCATTTTTTAATTATTGAAAATGTTTCCTTGCTATTTATTTTACCATATCCCGCGGGAAAACACGACCGAAAACTAGCAACACTCTGTGTAAAATGTAGTCAAAAAAACCGGACAGTGATCGCTCACCATCCGGTCTCTTATTATTGTTCTATTTTTCTTCTATAATCGCATATCCCATACTTCCAAGCTTTCCGGCTTCATAGGATTCACTCAAAAGCACGCTGCCCTTTCCCAAATACTCCCGCAGATCAATCGTTGTACTGCCATTATTGAGACAGACTGTAATCTTGTGATCTCCCCAGGTTCTCTGATAGATATATCCTCCGTCATGATCCATATATCGCAGAGTGTAATCTCCATAGGTCAGCTCCTCATGTTCTTTACGAATAGCAATCAGCCGGGAAAAGAAATCATCCTCTCCATCCTGTACCTTTTCCCAGGGCATGGGCCCACGCAGTGTTGTCTCGCTACTGCCGTCCATTCCCAGTTCATCCCCATAGAATACGCAGGGAATTCCGGGAGAGGTAAACAGGAACACCTCTGCCAGCCGGAATCTTCGCAGGTCTCCCTCGCAGTACGACAGGAACCGGTTGACATCATGGCTGTCTAACAGGTTTAACTGCCCACGCAGCGTTCCGGTACGATATCGCAGTAGCATCTTCACGATACGATCATGAAATTCCTCTGCGGAAATTTTCCGAAGGGCAAAGAAATCACGACAGTTCTTCCGGAAATCATAATTCATGGTGGAATCAAACATGTCTCCGTTCAGCCAGGTCTCCGAGCTCTCCCATATCTCCCCTATCATAACACTCTCCGGATTTTCCTCATGAGCAGCCCTATGGAAATCTCTCCAAAATCCCCGATCCACTTCATTTGCCACATCCAGACGCCAGCCATCCACCTTAAATTCCCGAATCCAATAACGGCATACTTCCATAAAATAAGCTCTTTCCTCCGGATTAGAAGAATTCATCATGTAGTTGTACATTTAAGGCAATGAATACACATCTTAGGTAATGTCTATGAACCATTTTTTCAACACCTCAATATAGAAAATATAATTTATTTTTGAAAGGAACATTTTATGGAAAGCAAATCACAGACATTAGTTTGGCTGTAGTGTTTTTTATCAACATGTGTTAGACTACTGTTATACAAAATCAGAATTTATAGGAGGTGAATCTGCATGAAATGTCCATATTGTGGTGATGAAATGATTAGAGGATACCTAATGAGTTCACGAGACATTACTTTTGCAGTTGATAATCTGACAAAAGTTTTTCGTATTAAAAAATCGGACGATCTGGAATTGAGTAAAGGTTCAGGAGGAATCCCTCATTGTGAAGCTTATCGTTGTAGTAGTTGTAAGAAGATTTTGATTGATTATGCAAATAGATAAATCGATATCTGCTCAAGGGGGTGGATTACATGAAAAAAATTATACCTTGGATGTTAGCAACAGCAGTAATTATGTTGGTGTTTCCATGGCTTGCGGTTACATTCATAAAAGGTGATGGCGGCATGGCAGTTTGCTTCATTCTGTTTTTTGCAGTGAATCCTATTTATGCAATTTGTTCCGGAGCATACGCCGGCAAGGACATAAAAATATTTTGGTCACTACCAATTATTACAGCACTATTCTTTTTGCTTGGGACATGGCTGTTCTTTAGTATTGGAGAAAAAGCATTTATTTTATATGCGTTTGGATATTTGCTCCTAGGAATTGTAGCAGAGTTAATTTCCATGTTTGTAAAGAAAAAGATTTTAAGAGGTTAAACAAATCGATATTTGGGGAGGTAAAAAACATGCATAGAATATATAGTGCACTTATCGAAATTGTTGCGGCAGCTGTTTTTATAATTCCTATCTGGTGTATATATAACAAGTTATGTTTTCATAGCTGGAAACGAACTATTATTTATATGGTATTTGGGTTTTATTTTACTGCAGTCTTAGCACTTGTAGGCTTTCCTAATATAGCATCTCTGAAAATTGATTTTGCAGTGAACGTTATCCCGTTTTTGGATATGGTTTCGGATTTCATTAATGCTTGTTTGAATATACTTCTATTTGTTCCATTTGGTTTCTTTTTGCCGATATTGTGGGATAAATTTAGAAACATTAAAAATATTGCCTTAATGGGATTTATAGCTACAAGTTTAATTGAAATATCACAGATTTTTACTTTTAGAACGAGTGATATAAACGATATTATTACAAATACTGTTGGTACTATAATTGGATATTTTATTGTACATAGGATAACCGATAATTTTACGAAGCGAATCTTTTCAAATTCAAAAATGGGTGACTTTTACATAATATGTGTATCTGTAGCACTTATTATGTTCTTCCTTCAACCATTTATTTCATCATTGTTATGGGAAATGGTGCTGTAACTTCCCGTTTTTGAAACTGAGAAATATGAATTTGAGGTGGAAATATGGCATCAAGCAAGGAATACTTAGAGTTTGTTTTAGGGCAGCTATCTGAGTTAGAAGAAATTACTTATCGAGCTATGATGGGAGAATTTATTATTTATTATCGTGGCAAGATTGTAGGCGGTATCTATGATGATAGATTACTTGTTAAACCAGTAAAATCAGCAATTAGTTATATGCCGACAGCTCCGTATGAATTACCCTATGAGGGAGCAAAAGAGATGTTGTTGGTAGATGAAGTTGATAATAAGGAATTTTTGACAGGCTTGTTTCATGCAATGTATGATGAACTGCCAGCCCCAAAACCGAAAAAGAAGAAATAGACAACTTCTAGTTTGGAGAATTGAAAAAATGGAATTTACCTATTAGGACATATAAACTGTTGACAATAAAGCTCCTATATAGTATGTTTTTGGTAAACTACTATATAGGAGCTTTTGTATGGAAATGAATGGAGGATTTCTTGTCACCAAAATAAAACAGCTTGGAGACCGGATTTTCGAGAAGATTCTCAGTGAAAAGAATATTGATGCGTTTAATGGAGCCCAGGGGCGTATTCTTTATGTGCTGTGGCAGGAGGATGGTATCTCAATCAGGTCACTCTCGACTAAATGCGGATTAGCGATAACATCTCTTACTACGATGCTGGAAAGAATGGAAAATCAAGGGCTGATAAGCCGTGTTCAGTCTGAAACGGACAAAAGGAAAACACTCCTGTTTCTGA
>ERZ859738.697-NODE-697-length-20153-cov-6.048264_pt1 | contig 20153 bp, 9 predicted proteins | sample MGYA00510122_ERZ859738 | MGnify/ENA primary metagenome ERZ859738 (study PRJEB30046, sample SAMN00715139) | human gut metagenome | study: EMG produced TPA metagenomics assembly of the A metagenome-wide association study of gut microbiota in type 2...
GCGGCTTGCTCCGGTAGCGGAACCCTCACAGAGCGGGGAAAACGCCCCCGCGCCCGCCCCCCGCCCCGCGGCGCCCGCCCCCCGCCCCCCGGCTGCACAGCCAGGAGAACAGCCGGTAGGCGCCCATGACCAGCAGGATGCCCGCCAGCAGCAGCGCCACCAGCCGATGGGCCTTGTTGCTTCTCATGTTGTTTTCCTCCTTGTGGTTATAGTCTCTATCTCCAAACGCCGCAGCGTGATAAAGGGATCAGGGCGGATCACGCCGCCGGTATCGAGTCGATGGGTATGCGATAAGAGAGGAGGGGGGGGGGGGGCGGTCCTAACCCCGCCGATAGGCAGCTCCGCGCGGTCTGTCAGCCTCCATGCGCCGTCCGTATCCTTCTGTACCCGCACACGGTAGAAATAGCTGCCCTTGGAATCAAAGTAGAAGGCGGTTGTGGCTTCATCGTAGCAGATGGTGCTTCGGATGTCGCCCGCAAAGCCTGTCATGGAATCCAGCAGCTTGCCGCTCATCGGGTCCAGCAGCAGGACGTTGGCTGTCTTGCTTGTATAGCCGCTTTTGCCATCATCTGTACCAACAAGCACATAGTCCCTGCATACATATGCACCGGCCCAATAGAAGCCGCCCTTCTGCACATACCGCCACGTCGGGGCCTTCGCTTCCTTTGCTTCGACGGGGTCTTCGTCGGTCAGAGAGATGCAGACAAAGCTGGCGTTCTTTATCTCGCTGTTCCAGAAGCCCGTATAGGCATAACCGTCTGATACGGTGATCGGGCAATTTGGCTGTCCGCCGAGCGGATCTGTGTAAAGCCAGAGAGATTTCAACGTATCTGCGTTGAATGCCTGAATCCGTCCATTGGAAAGCCCGACAAGGATCATGCCCTCGGCATACGTCGAATTATTGATCGCAAAGCTGGACGTACCTGCCATTGTACCCTCGCATAGAACTGCGCCGGTGTCCTTGTCGATCTTTAGAATTCTCGTTCCGGCATAAGCGATCAGATTACCACCGACCAGAATCGGATTGCCGACTGCACCTTCACTGTAGCCATCGCCGACTTTGCTTGCCCAATAGAGTGTGCCGCTCTCCGCCGCAAACGGGATTTTTGCCCTCGTTACGCCATTATTTGTGTTGGCTGCGCCGGTCATATTGCCGTTTGCGTCATACGCCGTGCCGCGGAAATCCGCCCATTCGGACGGAATGTTCGGATCAATGTCCGGATTCTTGTCTGCGGTTTTCAGCTGCAGAGAAATGACGGTATTGTCGGCAACAGGATATGACTGTTTCGGCTCAAAGCGTTCCGTCTTATCTGTCTGCTGCATCGTGCCAAAATGCAGGGTCATGCTCCCGTTGTCGCCGGCTTCCAGCTGGATCGCTCCGCTTCGCCCGGCAAAGCCGTATTTTGTCAGACTATAGAGATAGGTGAACCCCGTCGAGAACGCATATCTGCCTTCGCTGTCCGGCCAGAGACGCACACCGCTGGCTTTTTCATAGATGTAAAGCATCGCCCCCTCCGGCGCAAGAGAAAACTTCACCGCGGTACCTGCCGCCTTGTTGACGGTAACGGTATAGTCGGTCGCGTCGTTAAGGTTCGCCTGATCCTTTACTGTGATCGTGATACTCTGCGTATCAGCCGCTCCGCTGAGTGCGACGGAAACCGCTTCGCCCGCCTGCACACTTTCATTGTTGACCAGCAGCGCGTAGCCGCTGTCCGTTTCGCCGTACCGGGGGCCGTTTCTTGTTCCAAGCGTCAGCTCCAGCGCTGTCGCCATCTCCGGAACCGTAATGATATATGCCTTCTGCGAGGAAAGGAAGCCGGTTCCGTTTTCTCCATAATGGAGGATCACCGGACTGCCGCCGTAGGTGATCGTCATACTGTTCAAGGACAGCCCGCGCTTCAGCGTCACAACATAGTCCGCAGAATAGGTAATGTTTTTTGTGCCGCTGGCAGTACCTGCTTTGGATGCTGTGAACGTCAGCGTATTTCCATAGACGTTTCCAAACAGGATCGCATCGGTAAGCTCTTTTCCCTCTGCGCTTGTTCTCGCAACGTCCTGCACAGTTTGCCATGTGCCGTCCGTGTTCGTATCTGTGATAGAGCAGTAGCGAAGCGTACATGCTGCGCCGTCTGCCGGATCTGCCCAGACCGCAAGCCGTCCCTGATTGTCCGGAACGACCGCCGTATAACTGTGCGTTTCTGGCGTAAACTTCTGTCCAAAATCAAGCGCTTCGATTGGAAGCGACGATCTCAGGCCGACATAGAGCGCACGCAGGCTCGGAATCTGCGCCTGCGGAATGGAGACGGTGAATTCTGCATTCTCCTCATTCAGCGTAAACGTTTCTTCCGCATGATAATAGGTGTCCTTCGTCGCATAGTAGGTATATTCTTCACCGTTTACCAGCGTATAAATGTATTTGTTCCTAGCTTCTCGGCGCGACTGTAGGATCTCTCCGTTTCCGTTTTTCATGACGATGTCCATGTTCCCATCCGCCAGCGTCACCGTCACCTTTTTCCCTTCACCGCGCTGGACGATGAGCGTATATTCCGTTTGATAGCGCCCGCTTGTCACAAGAACAGAGATATTCTGCGTTTCCTTCGTCTGATCGACCGGCACAGAAACATATGCGTCTGTCAGCTCCGTCCTATTCACATACACGGAATAGGACTGCTCCGTCGGTGTCGGATAGATCTTGAGGCTTTCTTCTGTGTTGAGTACCTTATAGGTATAGGTAAACGTCTGATTGGAAAAGCGCTCGTTTGCCGCCGGTTTATTTCCGGACGCGCCCTCCATCCGCAGCGCAGACAGCGTCGGCTTTCGGCCCAGCCGCAGCGTGAGATCCTCATGCAACTCATAGCTGCCGGACTCGGCGCTTACCCGGAACACGATCTCATTTCCATTCGCGCCGCGCGTCAGCACACCATATAGCGGCTCCCGCTTCGATCCATCCGTAACGCGGCTGCTGATCTCAGTACCTGCCGTATTTGTATAAATCGCAGAAATGGCAGCGCCGTCCGGAACAGAATCGGTCAGCGTCACATACGGATACAGCGGGCCGGTGAAGGTGTCGAGGATAGCGGCTGCAAAAGCATGCGCACCATCGTCCGTCAGCTCAAGCGGTTTATAATTCGTTTCTGTATAGCCGCTGACTTCCGAAATCGCGAAGGCTTCTTCGTTGATCCATTCCGCAGTTGGGATCGACGGAAGGCCGCTGATCGTCAGCGCCGTTTCATTGACTGTCAGTTCACCCGTGACCGACTTGTTATCCCTGCGAATGCAAAACGTATAATTGCCGTTCGGCAGGCGCAGTTTTCCGTCTGTCTCGGCATAAAACTGCTTTCCAAATGAATTTGCCGCCGAAATGGCATAATCGGCGCCGGTAAACTGTGAAAACGAGACCTCGTATGTCGTCTGCTGTCCCGCTTCATAATCCGTGATCGCCTTTGTGATTTCTTCGGCATAGCTTTTTGCTGTGTCGCTGTCAATACAGAGGTAATTGTCATACGCTTTCTGGTAAGCCGCCGATGCAGCGCTTCGCACGTCGGCGGGCTTATCCAGATACCCGGCCATGACCTGCATCAGCATTTGCAGCCCTGCCGTTATTGCGCTCTGCCCCGATTCGGTAAAACGGAAGTACGTCACGGAGGCTGCCGCATGGTCAAGCGTCACGCCGGACGGCACACTGCTATACCGATAGTTGCCGGTTACATTCTCGATGGTGGTAACAAAGCCAGCGCCGCCGTCCATCTCAAAGCGATATTGACTGGCGTTCAGCGCCTGCCATATTGTCTGCCCGTCCTGATAGGAGATCTTCACGGGCGCAATCAGCAGCTTTCCTTCCGCCTCGGCAGAGAAATAAAAGAAGTTCTCTCCGTCTGCGGACTGCGCGGCAGGCAGGGCTTCCGCTGCGGCGTCTTCTATTTCTGCGTCTTCCGCGGGCGCGGCATCTACGGTATTTTCCGCTTCGACCGGCTCTGCGTCCGCTGCCAGCACGCCGAGCGGCAGGCAGGACAGGAGCATTGCCAGCAGGAGCAAGGCGGCGGTCATTCGTTTCAGTTTCATCAAGATTCCTCCCATCAGTACAGGCAATCCAGCCATTTCAGCCGCAGCTTTTTCGGCCAGTTTGTGTGGGTTTTCAGCAAGTCAAGGACGGACGCATGGAACTGCTCCATGCTTGTCCGCTCCTCATTTGTGAGCGCTTTCGTGGAAAACAGCGCCCGTGCGTTGAGCATCGTCATGTCACGCAGGCGGGAAGCGGATTCCTCGCCAAAGCGTTCTTTCATGTCCTCGCAGAGCTCCAGCATGGAGCCTGTGCCGCGCTTGAGGCCCATTGCGGCCAGCAGCAATGCGCAGTCTGTAAACAGGCAGGCCGCTGCGGCGGACTGGTCTTCCTGCGTGAATGCTTCGTTTCGCTTTTTGAGGATGACCGCGTGCCGGATGATGATGGCCGCAAGCAGCAGAAGCAGCAGCGCGGCAATAAGGATGATCCAGAACGCAGGCTTGTGGAGAAGCCCGGTGCGCTGGCCGCCGTCCGGGGTGTTGTCCTCCGAGTTGTCCGGCTCTGCATCGTCCTGCTCCAGCTCCTGACCCTCTGTTACGCGCGGGCCGTCGCCGTTGCCTTCCTTGCCTGCGCCGACCGGCTTGATGCCGCTCTCGGTCTGCTCGGCGGAGAGGTCTTCGAGGCCCGGCGTCAGCGACAGCGGCAGCCAGCCAATGCCATCCTGATACACCTCGACCCATGCACCCGCGGCGCTTGCGTCCACGCTCGTCGGCTCATTTTCCGAAGTTTTAATCGTGTACCCCTCGACATAGCGGGCGGGGATACCATAGTAACGGAGTGCCAGCGCGGCAACAGTCGCGTACTGGTACGTCGTGCCGTCCGCGGTATCTGCCAGCGGCAGCGCGATGGTATCGCTTCCGTCAAAGCACAATTCCAGAAACGCCAGCGCCGCCGTCTGCGCCTGCTCTTTCGTCAGGCTGTCTGCCGGGCCGTAGCTTTCGCAGCAGCTATCCAGCACCGCGCCGAGCTGCGCGCGGAACTCCGCAGGCACGTCCAGCGCATAGGAATACACAAACTCGCGGTGCGCGCTTTCCATCTGTAAGTACGATTTCACGCTGTCCGACGTGTCATTTTGCAAAAAGTCCAGCAGCTCCGGCAGCAGCGTCTGCACGTCCGAAACCGTCTCGTAGGAATAGCCGCGCTCACCGCGCAGACCGTTTGTTTCAAGCGTAGAGGGCTGAATTTTGTTTTTCGTCAAGCCTGCGCGTTCCGGCAGCACCGTACACGGCTCATAGCGATACAGGCTGCACCCGGCAAGGTTCTGGACACTGACGCTGCCGGACTGATAATTGCCCATCAGCCGCGCAGCCGTTGCCAACTGGCTCTGCGGATAGAAGCCGGACTGATGCAGCCAGTAAAAGAGGTCTTTTTCCTCTGCGGCAGTCTGCGCGTCCAGCGCAGACCATACTTCATTTTCGTATGTATCGCCGACGAAGCCGCGCAGATAGAGCGTCTGCGCCGTATCCGCCGTGACGAACAGGATGGTGTCCGTGCTTTCTGTCTTTGTGACCGGTTCGGACAGATCGCCCTCCGGCAGAAGTTCTTCTGCTTTTTCATAACGCCAGTGGTGCAGGCTGTCCTTTGTGCTCTGTGAAAAGCTCTGCATCGTGCCTGTTTGCAGGGAAATTGCAGCTATGCCCGCAACGATCACGCCCACAATCAGAAAGCTCGCCGCCGAGACAGCATTTTTGTTTTTCTGCCATGTCAGCATCAGAAGAGCAATCGCTGCCGCTGCAAGGAGCAGGAAGCCCGGCTGCACAAACGCTGCCGCTACACAGAGCGCCGTCAAAGCTGCCGCCGCCAGCGTCGGCACATGGGAAAATGCAAGCGCCAACAATGCCAGCAGAATGCCGCTCACGATCCCAGCCAGCCAGAGGCCGGAGCCGTCCGTTTCCGCCAGCGGCAGGAGGATGCCTTTTTCTGCTGCCCAGAGGTCACGCAGCATATTCCATGCCGCGCCGAAGCCGCTCAGCAGCGGATTCCGCGCGAACAGAACAACGAGCAGCAAAGCCGCCAGCAGAATGGGGAACAGCAGCTTCGTCTTTTGGAAATGCCGGATGATTGCGGCTGCAATGCAAGTCAGAATACCCGCGCCCAGCAGCCAGAGCATTGCAGAGAAGCCGCTTACCGTGTAACAAACTGCGGCAAGCGCGAGGAAAATCAAGACGCTGGCAAGGAGGTCAAAGAGTACGCTTTTCTTGCTGCTTTCCCGATAAACTCCGGCCCGCAGGCCGGTCAGATTCTTTTGTTTCATATTCGGCCCTCCTTACAGTTCCAGCTCGGAGAGCTGCGCAGCGTAATCCTTCTCATTAAACCGCTCACCGCAGACAAGCGCGGTCAGGCGGCCAATCGAGGAAAGCTGCTCCGCTTCCGTATGCTGTTCGCCGGAAACATAAATCAGGTGAGACCAGCTTCCAACCGGTGCTTCTTGGAGAAGAAGCGACGCGCCGCTGATGCCGGTTGCCGCCTTTGCCGTAAACAGACGCGGAAGCAAACCGATGAGATCGTCCATGTCGCGAATTTGCTGGAAAACACAGCGGCCCGTATCGCCCTCGTTCCAGCCGACTGTGAATTGCACGGACTGGGAAAGGAGGTTCCGGCAGACGGAAACGACGATTTCCGCCTCCGCGTCGGTGCGGGCGGCAGTGGGCTGTTCCTCCGTGCGTTCCCAAAATACCGCGGCGGAGCGCGTGATGGGCAGCGACGGGTCTTTGACGATCAGCTTGTCATATTTGTGGCTGAGCTTCCAGTGGATCTGCCGCTGGCTGTCGCCGGGAACATAATCGCGGATCTGGAACATCTCGGACAGGTCATAGCCGGGCCGCTCGTTGGAATAATCCTCGGTATCGTCGATGTGCGCGGCCGCGGGAGACAGCACCAGCGTCTGCAAAAACGTATCCGGCTGCACGACGCAGGCCCCGTGCGCGTCAAGCTGTGTTTTCACGCCGATGAGACCGAAGCAGTCATACAGGCGGGCAGATTCCACGTTCAGGCGAACACGGCCGCACCACGGGCTTTGCAGAGAAATCTTCATCGACCGCTTGCTTTTCGGCCAGATGCCGCCGCTCACATGCACGATCTGTGTTTCGCCGTTCAGCTGGTTTTTCAGGCACACACGGCAGGCAATCTGGCAAATCGGCAGCCATGTTGGATTCTGCACAGTCAGCTCTGCCACGCCGCTCTCACTCTTTCGCAGATTCACGGGCAGCCTGACCGTCAGCTTCAGCTTTTTCGCCGCATACAGGTTCATTGGCAGGCACAAAAGCGGCAGCAGCACCATGCAGGCGGCAAGGCCAAGCGCGATGGGGCTGGCTGTCTGGATGGTGAGAGCAAGAAGCCCCAGCGTCAGCAGCAGCCAGACGAATTTTCGTACTATTTTCATTTTTTCAGCACCGGCATATCCGTTGTCTTGAGGATCTCGGCCAGAACGGATTCCGGCTTTTCCTCCATCATGCGGGCCTTGCTGTTGAGCATCAGTCTATGTGCACAGACATCCGGGAAGATTGCCGCGACGTCCTCCGGCATGACGAAGTCACGTCCATTGAGATACGCATAAGCCTTTGCCATCCGGCAGACCGCCAGCGCACCGCGCGGGCTGACGCCGAGCGCAGCCTGCGGATGGCTGCGGGTCTTCTCCACCAATGTGGTCACATAGTCCAGAACGGCGTCGCGCATATCGACTTTTCGCACGTCCTGAACCAGTCCCAGCAGTTCTTCCTTGTTGACCACGGCATATGCCCGGTCAAGGGGGTTATCTACATGGCGGTCGCGGAGAATATTGACGCTGCTCTTGTGGTCGGGGTAACCCATGCTGACACGAATCAGAAAACGGTCAAGCTGGGAGTTCGGCAGCATCGTCGTACCAGCAGAACCAACCGGGTTCTGCGTGGCAAGGACGATGAAGGGATTCGGCAAATCATACGTCTTGCCGTCCACTGTGACCTTGTGCTCCTCCATGGCCTCCAGCAGCGCGGACTGCGTCTTGCTGGAGGTGCGGTTAATTTCATCCGCCAGCAGCAGATTCGTCATGATCGCGCCGGGCTTGTAGACGAACTCGTCCGCCTTTTTGTCATAGACAGAGAAGCCGATGATGTCCGACGGCACGGTGTCCGACGTAAACTGCACACGGCGCGTCTCCAAGCCCAGAACCTTTGCAAAGGCCATGGCTGTTGTGGTCTTGCCGACGCCGGGCACGTCCTCCATGAGAACGTGGCCCTGCGCCAGAATTGCCATTAAAATCTTCTCGACAATCTCATTCTTGCCGACGATAACGGACTCGATCTCCTGTAAAATCTCGTTGATTTTTGTATTCATAGCAAGCTGCTCCTTGTTCGTTATTTTTTATGTCGTTATCCTTCTCCGCCGGTGTCTCCGGCGCTGGAATCGTCTCCGCCAGCATCCCCGCCGCCGGAATCATCTCCGCCGTCGCCGTCTCCGCCGGGATTGCCGCCGCTTCCGCCGCCGTCTTCATCCCCGCCCGGATTCGGGTCCGGGGTGGGGTCAGGGTCAGTCGGCGGCGTGTAGGTCTGGTCTATTGCGCCGCAGGCGCAGATGCCCTCAACATAGGTGTGTGCCTCGGATTCGACCAGTTCTTTCTGGCAGACACTGCATATCACTTTATGTGTCGTGCCATCGTTGTTGTTCACATATTGCTTATGATCCTCGCAGACGTGACTGCCGTACCCGCAGACCGAGCAGGCGCCGTTTTCGCCGTTCTGGTCGTGCACCTGTTTGACAGACAATCTGCAATCTTTGCAATAGAGCGTATGTCCGTCCGCATCTACTTCGGAGCCATCCCAGCGGAATTCACCGATACCATTGCAGGCGCTCATATGCAGCATCTTGCACTTATCGCATACCCAGTCGTATTCGCCTTCTACATAGTGGTGCTCCGCTTCATTGATATGCGTACCGCAGTTTTTGCACTTCTGATAATGTTTTGCACCGTCAGAATACCAGACGTCCCCGATTTCATGCTCCAGCGGTTCAGGTTCTTCTGTCTCCCGCTTTGCATGGCAATCCTGGCATTCATCCGTTCGGATACCGCCGTGTTCACAGCTTGCTGTGTTGCTGATTTCCTTCCAGATATGCGGTTCTTCCTTTTTGTATCCGCAGTCGTGCTGGCATGTGATGATGTGTACCTCGGAATTTTCTTCGCTCGTGTATTGAAGCACGTGCGGCGCGGGATCGCCAACATTCTTTCCGCAGTCCCCGCAGACCAGCGCGCAGGTTCCGTTCTCCTGATCGACATACTTCTGGTGATTCTTCGGGTGCGTACAGGGATTCTCCAAGCCGCAGCGCTTGCAGATCTGTTTTGTTATACCGTCCGTTGTAACAGCTTGCAGATCGTGGTGCGGTTCTTCGGACCAGCGCCCGCCGCCGTAGTAGGTCACGCAGTAGCCGACAGAGTTTCCGCGCCCCTGTCCATTTCCGATATCCCAGCCATAGGCCAGCGTATAGCGCAGCGTCAGTGTATCTCCCGGCTTTAGGTCGGCCTTATCCATGCCGTAGGACGGATAAGTTCCGTTAATTTCATATTCCCAGCCGGAACCTTCCGTGAAATCCAATTCACCGAGACTGCTGCTTGCGTCATTCAGGCTCAGGCTGTTGCGGTAGATGCAGCGCCAGAGGATGTCCAGATTCGTACCTTCGCCAAACTGCGCGTCAATTCTGGCAAAGTTCTCCTCCTCCGTACCGCTCCATGAGCCGCTGATCGCATTGGCGCGCATACCAAGGCCGCTTGTATCGTCCAAACTTCTCAGGTAGAAATCAGGGCCGAACGGATCGTTGCACTCCGCGCGCCAGCCGAGGCTTCGTTCAGCCGTTCCGAATGGCTCCGGCGCCGTATAGCCCCAGACCGCTTTTGCAACTGCGCAGGACGCCGGTTCACCGGCAAGGACATCACAGGTGGTGGACGAAGAACCGAGTCCGACGACGCCCATGTCGATCACGATCGTCGCCTCGCCGAGTTTTTCGCCGCTGCTTGCGCGTTCGCCGCGGAGCAGGATCGTTTTCTCGCCTTTATTGCCGAAGGCGTCCTCGGCACTGATCACAAGTGTATGCTCGTTTGTGTCTCCCTTTTCCGGATTACTCGGCGTCACCTTGAACTGCTGCCAGCTTCCGCCCGCAACGCCGGTAAAGATGCACGCTTCATCATCCATCTTTACACTCAGCTTGGTGTCCGTTCCGGTATACAGGATATACGTTTTGTTCTGCTCGGCATCCTCGCTCCAAGCGCGGAGCTTAAAGGTCAGCATCTGTCCGTTTGCGACGCTTTCGACACCCTCCAGATCGCACTCGATCTTTACCTCCTGATCACCGCGGTGCTTATACGGGATGCTGATGATAAACGTGTATTCTTCGCCCGCGCCGGAGGCTTTGATGGTAAACGTATTTTCGCCCGTTTTGCCATCCTCGGCCAGAAGCAGCGTCACGCTGCCGGTGGGCGCTGTGAGTGTCTTTGTGCTGAAATCGCCCGACTGATAGCAGGTGACGGAGGTGATCTCAATGCCCGACGTGTCCTCGCCTGTGAGCCGCAGCTCGTAGCCAAGACTCCCGTCCGTCAGCTGATTGTCATAGACATCTTCCGCATGGACGGTCTTCCTGTTTTCGCATTTCAGGACACACGGCTTCGCCGCGCCATCTTCCATAACGGTATACGCCATTTCAAGCGAAACGTCGCTCTGGTAACGGATCGTGACCGCGAAATTCACTGTGCGCTCCTTGACCTTCGCGGTCACGAGGGCCGTATAGGTCGCGCCGCTGTCCGTGGCTTCCAGCCGCACGGAGCCGCTGTCCGTGCTCATGGCAGCCCCGTTGAAGCTGGCGCTTATGATCTGCGCATCCTCCGCGCTCCTACCGGTCAGACCGAGCTTATACAGAAGCTCGCTGTTATTGATCTGGTTGTGCTTGATGGTCAGCGCCGCGCGCTTGTCCGCGTCGCAGAGAACGGTCTGCGCTGTGACGGATTTTTCGTACCATGTAAATTGCAGCTGGAGGTCAAGGCCGTCCTCATACGTCACGACAAACGTATAGCCGATGGTCTGCCCCAGCACTTCGGCGGTCACGGCGAGATAGTACGTCTCCGTGTCTTTGCCGTCTGCGGCAGCCATCTGAATTTCGCCGGATTCCGAGAGTGTACCGCGCTCGCCGTCCGTCGCCCAGTATTCCGCTGTGCGGATAACTGCATCATCCGCGCTTTCGCCGAGGAATTGCAGCGCGTATGCAAAATTCCCGTCCGTCAGCGTGTCGCTCTTGACTGTGCGATTGACGGAACCGTTGGCCGGGCAGGTGGCCTGACCGTTGGGCTGCCAGGTGAGCTGCAAATCGAGGTCAATGCCGCTTTCCAAGCGCAGTACGAACGCAAAATTTACGTTCGTTTCCACGGTCTCGCCCTTCTGGTTCTTTTGCACGGCATGGGCCTGCACGGTCAGGATATAGTTTTGAAACTCCGCACCGTCCGGCAGCGTCATATCCAGCACGCCGCGCGTTTCCGCGTCCTGTGATACGCCGTTTCCAACTGCGACCTGCACATCGGTGATCTTTGCATCTTCCGCGTCAAGGCCGGTGAGGTTCAGTTCATAGCGCAGTCTGCCGCGGTCGAGCTGGGCCAGTAAGACACGCTTGCCGACAGAGTCTCCGGGTGCGCAGACCATGGAGCTTGCCTGTGAGCCGTACTTGTACCACGTCAGCAGCGCACCGAGGTCAAGTTCTGTTTCCGGCAGATCCTCGTCTGTTTCGCCGGTGTCTCCGGCTTCCTCGCCCTCGTCGCCCTTGTTGGAATCCGTGTTCGTACCGATGGCGGCATCGGCCAGGACTTCCTGCTGGGGCTTCGATTCCGGCTGCTGCTCCGGTTGGGTGTCCTGTCCCTGCTCCGCCTGATTTTCCGTTTCCTCCGGGTCTGGCTGCTCCTGCTCGCCGGTCAGCTCGCTGTTTGTGCTGCCGCCTGAACCGGCTGCGCCGGTGCTTTCGGCTTCGCCGTTTCCGGCATGGCCGGGCGCCTGCCCCGCCTGCAAAACGGTGATCTCCTGCGGCGCAGCGTCCAGAATCGGGTTTTCCGGCTCAACTGACCGCATGCCCATAAGCGGCAGACAGATGCTCAGCAGCAGCGCACAGATCAGCACGCCGCAGCCCGCCTGCTGCACCCATGGGTACCTTTCAAAGAATTTTTTCATGTGTGTTCGCCCTCCGGGAAAAGGGCTTCCCCCTTAAAAAAGTCTGCATTTTGTGCAGCTTATTCGTACTTTTAAGAAGTACCCTTAAACGCACGAATAAGCCGCACGGTTCCCCACGCTTTCGCGTGGGGAACCGCCCAGCTTGGGGTGGTTATCCAATATTCAATTCAGAACGTTGGACTGCGTGTTTCATTTTGCGATTTTTTCCATGAAGCGCATGAGAATGGTCGCGACCTGTGCGCGGGTGGCGGAGCCCTGCGGGTTCAGCTTGCCGTTCGAGCCCTGAAGGAGTCCTTCAGCGACTGCCCACTGCATGGCCTCTGCCGCATATCCGCTGACCTTGTCCGCATCGGAGAATGCAGTCAGGGCGGCGGACTTGCTCACGTCGTAGCCCTTCTGCTTCGCGTTGCGGTACAGGATCGTTGCCAGCTGCTCACGGGTGATGACGCCCGGCATGTTGGTGCCGTCCGAAATGCCGTTGTCCATGGCCCACTTCTGGCCTGCCGCGTACCACGGCGTGCCGTTCGTGTTCACGCCCTCGACACGGGCGAGGATCGTGACGATCATGCCGCGCGTCGTATTCGCGTTCGGGCTGAAAGCATTGGAGGACGTGCCGTTCATGAGGCCCTTTTCATGGACATAATTCACAGCTTCCTCGTACCAGCTTCCAGCCGGAACATCAGTGAACGAGGAACCCGTGGTGGGCTTGTCGTTCTTCGGCTTGCTCGGCGTGACAGGGAGAACCGGCGTATCGCTGCCTTCCGTCAGCTGGCGATAGATTCTTTCCGCCTCGGCCAGCTTGTCCAGCAGCTCCTGCGGGAAGGTCTTCAACTGTTCCGCCGACAGTCTGGATACAGCTGCCTTCGCCGCATTGATCGCGTCGCCGCTCTTGATGGTCACGGTGCCAATGGCGTTGATCTTCTCGACAGCGTCGTTCCAGATCAGCGTATCGGCGGCCTCGATCAGCTCGTCCATCTTTCTGGTTTCCGCGACAGAGAGGCTCTCATACAGGTCAGAATTCTTCTTGATCTCCTCGTATGTACGCTGGGCGCTGCGGATCTCCTCCACATCGTCGAGCGTCGCCTCAGCCGGTCTGGGAAGCGACTTGACCGTTGCCTTGAACTCCTTGAGCTTCCGGTAGCTCTGTACCTGCTCAAGCAGCTTTTCCAGATTCTCGACAGCTTTTTTATCGACCTTAGCCTGCTGCTCGGATTGCAGCTGCTTGTACGCAGCCTCTGCCGCAGCGATCTGCTTTTCGTACTTTTCGTAGTTGGTAAAGTCGATGGTGTCGGCCTGCGGGAGCTGCTTCAGCTGATCTTCGACCACCTTGTAGCTGCCGCTGGCAGAGATTACTCTGACCACATACCACGTGCCGTCGTTCGACTGCGTGTTGCCGGCCTGATTGTTCATGGTGGGCCAGCCCTTGATGCCGCAGCCGATGTAGATCGTGTCGCCCGCGACGACGGGGATGGACTCGGTGCGCTTGTAGAAGCTGCTGCCCTCGGTGTTGGACGTGACCTTTTCGTTCAAGAACGTCTTCACGAGGAAGTTCTTGTTCGCCGCCGTCGGGGTCACCGTCAGGTTCGAGCTGTCGCCGTCGATGACGAGCGTGTAGGTATAGGTGCCGCCGCGCTTACCGGGTTCAAACGTGGTGGCCAGGCGCGGGTTGCCATCGCCGTCGAACGTCAGCGATTTGAGCGTCGTGTCAGAGTTGCTCCACGTGCCGCCGACATCTTCGCCAAGACCCACGGAGGTGTACTTGATGCTGATGATATCGCCGTCCGCCAGCTTGCCGTTTTTCACGGAGAAGCTGGCAAAGCCCTCGTTGGTGAACCAGTCGTTGAGCGTACCCATCCAGCCGGACTGCTGGCCGCCGGTGAATTCGGCAAGGCTGTAATCGCCGTCGGTAATGGTGGAAAGATAGGTGATGTCGAAATCATACGTCCCGTCGCCATTGCCGCCGGTGCCGAGCCATGTGCAGTTCGCTTCCGTGAGTGCGCGGAGCAGAACGGTCATCATGGTGTCGTTTTCGCCAAGCGGGTAATTCTTCCGTTCGAGCCAGTACTGATCCTCAGGTCTGTAGAAGTGTTCGAGCGCGGCTTTGTTCTCGCCCTCGGCGCTGCTGCCGTCGTTCGTGTAGTTCTGGACGCTGACGGTCACAGTACCGACCTGCACGCCGGGCGTAAAGGCATTGCCGTTCGTGACGTCGTTGACCTTCTTCCAATACTCGCCTGTTCCGTATTCCCAGCCCTTGATCTCGGCACCGGTATTAACGTCGTTGGCTGCGTTCGCCATGTTCTTGAGCACGGTTCTGCGCGCCTCGCCGACGGCTTCGACGGTCTTGGCGTTCTTGATTTCCTCAATGCCAGCTTCATATGCAGCGTAGATCTGCTCGTACTTCGGATGCTCTGTGCCGTAGCCGTCGAGCGCGGTCTTGGCTGCGGCCAGCGCGCTGTCTTTCGCAGCGGTGATCTCGTCGGCAGAGCCGCCGGCGGGAACCCACGTCACCGTGGCCACCACGTTGTCATACGGCATGGTGAAGTACTTGAAGCTCCGGAGGATACGGCTGGCCTTGACGTCCGTGCCGTAGTCCGACCAGTCAAAGGTATCAAGGCTTCGGTCGGCGATGTCTTCCTCGGCGAGACCGGAGAACGTGATGCCGCGAAGCTCGTACTCGTTGTCATTGACGTAGAAGTGCGGAACCTCGGTGGTGTTCGTGCCCTTGACCCAGTGGTCTTCGATGCGCCACGCAGCGCCGGTGTCAGTGATGGCGTAGTCGTTGCCCGGAACGAGATACGGGAAGTTTGTCTTCACGCTCGCATCCGTCAGCGTATGGCCATCCTTATCCTCGTTGCGTGCGCCGCGGATCTGGAAGTAGGTGGCATAGGTCGGGTTGGAGCAGAAGTAGACGTCCGTACCAACGTCGACCGTCGTCACTTCCTCGTAATTGACCTTCGTCTGGCTTGTGTTCACCTTGTTGAAGGTAAACAGCCCCGCCATCCTCGTGCCGCCGGTGGTGCCGTTCGTGCCGTCGACGACGCGGTGCTCCTGAAGCCACTTGATCATGGCTTCCAGACCGCCCTTGTCTTTTTCCGGCACAGCAGAGAGGTCATACGCCACCGTCAGCGTGTAGTTCTTCGCGCCGCCAGCTGCCAGTCCCTCGCGCGCGGCGAGAATCTCGTTGTAACGCTTCGTTTCCTGCACGCTCAGCTCGTCGCGCTGATACTGCGTCATCGCGTTGTAGTAGCTCTCGAGCTGGTCGATCAGCTTGACAGCCGACGCGTCGAGCTTCGTCAGATCTTCGGGGAAGCGCTTCATGAGCGCCCGGAAATCGGCGAGGTTCTTCGCGTTCGTGTCCGCGGCCTTGCTCTGGAGCGCCTCGATGCCGGACTTCGCAGTCAGCTGCGCCGCGTAAGCGGAAGCAGCGTCCTCCGCCGCGTCGATGCCGTCCATGCCGGTCTTGTAGAGCGTTTCGATCGTCTGCCAATCAGCCTCCGTGAAGCACTCCTTCGGATAGTCCGGATTCTCGTATGTCTTTTTGAGCTCTGCCCGCAGATCGTTCTTGATCTTCGTGAGGTCTGCCTGTGATTCATCGACCTCGGCGTAGATCAGGATCGCGCCGCCGTTGACGAACGCCGCGTCGTCGCTGTCGAGGTTATAGACGTTGATGAGCTGCCAGCCCGGCTGATAGACGGTCATGGTAAGCGTGCCGTCCGCGCCGGTCTTGAGCTTCGTGTCGGTCAAAATCTCGGCTTTGACCGCCAAGTCATAGTCGTCCACGATCGTGCTGCAGAAGACGTATGCACCCGCGGTGGGCTTTGCTTCGTCGTCCGTCATGTAGGCGGGCATAGCTGCCTTCGAGGTCGCCGTCAGCGTGAACGGCACGCCGACGACCGCCTTGTAAGCGCCGTTGGTCTCGTCCTGCGGAAGATCCGTCGTCAGCGTCTGATACCGCATCTGATCCGGCACACGTTCAAGCGCCATCGGCCAGATATCCTCGCTGATGTTGACCATGCCCGGCATTTCCACGCGCACGATGGTTACTTCGTCGCCGTCGTGGAGCAGGAACTTGCTATACTCATTAAATCCAGCGTAGTCGATACCGCCCGCCCGGCAGAAGAAGCACATCGTGCCGTTGACGTAGACCATCAGCTTGCTCATGGAGTTGACACGCCAGACATTCTCGTCCTTATAGGTGCTGGTCATCACATCCGCGACCGTCGTACCGGCATTCACCGTGCGGGTATAGGTGCGCATGTTGAGCTTCTTGCTGATGGACGTTGCCTTTTTGGCCGCTAATTCGTCGGTCAGCGAGACGCGCACGGTGATCGTCTTTGCCTTCGGAACAAGGCTGAAATACGCGCTGCGGAGACGGTTGAACGCGTCTGCCTGTATCCCTACTTCGCTTACACCCATTGTGGAGGTGAATGTTCCGTGTTCCTTCGCGGTGTTCAGCGCATTGGCGCGCGCTGTCACATAGGCCTGCCAGCTATCGCTGGTGTAGTCGTCCGCGCTCAGCGTGTCGTAATAGCCTGCGTAGAGCGAGATACCGGCAAGCGCGTTGTCAGTGACCGCTTGCAGCAGGCTGTGAACACGGGTGTCCAGACCGGCTTTGGCTTCCTTCAGCGCCTCAACCAGTGCATCTACCGTCTCCTGCGGATGCTTGACGGAGCTGTTTTCGTCTGTCGCCGTGACGTTTCCGTCTGCGTCCTTCGTGAACAGACTGTCATACAGATTCTGTGCGTCCGTTCTCTTGCGGTAGAACGCAGCCCAGCTGTCAGTGGAGTAGCCTTTTTCCTCGAGGTCGCTGTAGAGCGGCAGCGTCTCATGAAGTCCTGTCGGGTTGACTTGAGACGTTGGGATCAGGTTTGCGATAGCTTTGGATAATTCGCTGTCTGGATCTTTCTGATCCAGCGTTTTTGCTGCCGCGTTCACGGCACTCTGTGCTGCTGATTTATTGTCGTACACAGCTTGCGCCGCGTCCACGATTACCTGCATTTCATTCCAAAATCCGGTTTTGCTCTCCGTCTTGCCGTTGTAGCGGTCATCGGAAGTATAGTATCCGGAGGTTGGAACTGCGTCGAGTGCTTCTTCCAGCTTAGATTTATCGACATTTGCATCAGCTGCCTGATAGCATAGGATAGCAATCAAATCATCATTTGCAGCAAATGCACGGATCATATAGAATGAATAATTCATCCATTTTGCAAATGATGTTTCTTGGGCTAATGGTGGGTCGTAAATCAAAACCGGCGAATTATAAGATACGTCTTTCAGCGTGAACGTAAGCGCGTTTCCATTATAGCTATAATCGTCCGTATCCAAATCTGGCGCGTCATAGTCGTCATCGCCGAGAGGCGTAATTGCATAAGGAATATCCTCAGAAAAACCTCCTGCTATCTCGATGGTAACAGCTTCTGCTTCCTTGGAAACTTCGACGATATAAATATAGCCGCCATAAACGCCGTCTTCCTTGAATCCCAGTACGCTATCCTTTAACGTCCCGCCGGTGCTTGTAACGCTGGCAGTTGGAATTGTATTAACAGCAAAGGTCGGCGCAATGCAACTGAAAAGCATTGCTACGCACAGCATGATAAAAATGGGCAGGCGGGCAAATTTGCCCGCCTGCTTTAAGAGATGTAAATCAATGCTCATTTTTTCTGGAGGTTCAAATAAGTAACGTACGGCGCAGCTTCACCATTCTGAACAATGATCTGTACCTTCGTTCCCGTGCGCGTCGGCGTAATCGTGGCAGAAGTAGTTGCGACGCCATTGATGTAGACATAGCCAGTACCAGTTACATTCACGGTATAATCACCGCTCTTTTTGCTGAGAGGCAGAATGCCGCCATTCGTTGTCGTTACTGTGCTTCCGTCCACACTGATTGTCGGGGTAGCCGCCGTTTCCGTCGTGCTGCCCGTGCAGGCTGCAACGCCGCAGACCTCAGTGGAAATCTCACCGAAGATGCCGTTCATCTGCGCCATGCCGGTGTAGATACGCACATATCGGATCGAGTCCAGATTGGCCGGTGTGCCGTTGGACTTGACTGCCCATGCAATGTCGATCGGGTCGCCGCCGCTCGTGCCCGCAACCTTGGTATCATAGTCGCTGCTGCTGGTGAAGGTCTGATACGGGTTGTAGGCGATGGTGCCGCCGAGCGTCTTGTTCGGATGCACGTCGCAGTAGCCGAAGCCGATCTGATCCGTCTTGCCCGTGCCGGGGTAGTCGGTCAGGAGCGTGCCGGTAAAGGTCAGGGTGTCGGTGATGCTGTCGCTGTTCAGCGTTCTGCTGACGAAGGAGAATTCATCGACCTTGGCCATCGCCGCGCGGGAGCCGGAGGCGGCGAAGTAGTTCGCGTTCAGCGGGAACCAGCTGTGGTTGTGGAAGGTGTTCTTCGTGACTGTGCCGGGCGTGGTCGTGCCGTTCACTGTCAGATCGTAGGGAACATCTGCCAGAGTGCTGGTCGCACCAGCCGTAGTAATGCCCTTGTCCTCGTTCGGGTTGGGGTTCGTAAACTTGATGGATGCGTTCGGGGTGCTCTTGGTGTAATACATCGAGCCCGCGATGTCGTACCATTCCCAGTTGCCGTCGTCGCCCGGACCCTGAGAGACCTGGATGCAGCCCGCCTCGGAGTTGTTCCAGAATGCGTTGCCGTAGACGATGAAGTCCGCGCCGTAGGGATGCGTGGGATCGTCGGCGATCGGGTTCTCGAACTCATAGACGGCGTATCCGCCGAAGAAGCCGAGGGAGACGCCGGTCGCAGAGGTTCCCTTGAGCGTCGTGCCGGTGCTGTCATACGCGTCGCCCCAGCCGCCGGTCGTCACGCCTTCGTTGACGAACTGCGCGGGAGCCGGAAGGTAAGCGTAGAGCGCCGTACCAGCTGCCGTTGTGCCGCCGCAGGGCTGTGCGCAGCTGAACGTTGCCGAACCGATATTGCCCGTGCCGGTGACGGTCACGGTGGAAGCCGAGGTCGTGGGCAGAACGACGACGCCGTATTTCGTCGTGGTGCTCTCGACGTAGTTGCCGTCCTCGTCGGTCACATAGCCGCCGTTGCCATCTTCTTCATACGCCCAATGGAACGAGCCGCCGTTGCTGACGGTGACGCTGGCGACCTTCGAGCGGTTGCTCACAATCAGCGAGAAACTGAACGGATAGTAGCCGTTCGTGGCCGTGTTCAGGATGTCTACGCCGTCGAAGTACATGCCTTCAATGTTAAGGTCAACCGATACGCCAAGACCGTCGCCGATGGCGTAATCAGTTTCGAGCGAGTTGGTAGCTGCAAATGCGCTCGCGCTCAAAGCGAAGAGCATCACAACTGCCAAAAGGATTGCGATGAACTTTTTCATTACGTTCATTCCTCCTAAAGTTGTTGTTCCCCGGTTCCATTTTGCCCGCGCGCCCGGGAAATCCCGCGCGGAAACGCACATTCTTTTTCCGCTTCTCCCATGCGCCGAAGAAGCGTTTTTATTTAACGGCTCCCGACTAAGCCGCTAAATGCCTGTTCATGCGCTGCAAATCCAGTATCGTTTCCTGTGCTCCCGCCGGCCCAATGACGCAGACCACGTTTTCAGCTTCCTTGGCGCGCTCTTATCCTCGCGGCGCTTCCCCGGAAGCAGTATGCTTTCCTGCTGCAGCTATTCAATTGTCGGCGCGTATCGCCTTATTGAGACGGGCGAAGGCCCGGTAGATTTGTTTTAAAATCCCCCGGTTCCGCGTTCCCAATTCGGAACCGGGGATTTTAAGCGCGTCAGGGGGTGACGCACTGGCAGCTTGATCTCAGGGGGATGAGACACACATCTATCTGCAAATCTGTCCGTTTCAGATTGGCATACAATCGTTCTTGGCTCTCCCTCCGGGAGAGCTGTCGCCGCAGGCGACTGAGAGGGTCTTCTGCCTGTTACCCTCTCCCCCCCCCCCTT
>ERZ859738.702-NODE-702-length-20097-cov-5.236853_pt1 | contig 20097 bp, 18 predicted proteins | sample MGYA00510122_ERZ859738 | MGnify/ENA primary metagenome ERZ859738 (study PRJEB30046, sample SAMN00715139) | human gut metagenome | study: EMG produced TPA metagenomics assembly of the A metagenome-wide association study of gut microbiota in type 2...
CTGCCCGAAATTTTCCCGAGCCGCCCGTCCATCCCGCGGTGGCCGGCCGGCCCGTGCGCCTGCGCGGGCCGGTCCTCATCATGCTCCACAAGCCCGCAGGCTATCTGACCGCCGCCGACGATCCGAAGGCAAAGACCATCATGGAACTTGTGCCGGACGAATACCGGAGACTCGGCGTTATGCCCGTCGGCAGGCTTGACAAGGATACGGAGGGGCTTCTGCTGCTGACAAACGACGGCGATCTGGCCCACCGCATTCTGTCTCCCCGGCACGGCGTCTGGAAGCGCTATTATGCCGAGCACGAGGGACAGACAGGGCCGGAGGATGTACGCGCGTTCGAGCAGGGACTGGTGCTGGCCGACGGCCTGCACTGCCTGCCGGCGAAGCTCACGCCGCTGTCTGACGGGCGCTCCATCGTCTGCGTGCAGGAGGGAAAGTACCATCAGGTGCGCCGGATGCTTGCCAGCCGGGGCTGTCCGGTGACATATCTGCGCCGCGAGGCAGAAGGCGGATTGACGCTCGGATCTCTCCCGCTGGGACAGACAAAAGAACTGGATATTGTGGAGGCCGAAGGGCTTCTGCAGAATATCCTGTGATTTTGACGGAAGAAAAAACTTGCATATTTTGAGAGCAAAGCCCCCTGAATTTGGAGCAAATGACGAAAAACTATGAAAATGCCACAAAAAAAGATAGCCGTTTTCAAATAAAATGTCAAAAAGACCTTGCGCTTCTGCCGAAAACGTAGTATTATGTCAATGGTTGTTTGTGTAAAAAGCAAGTTGTAATAGGGAGGGCGTATTATGTCCAGCCGCGTTTTTCAGAGTGTGATCGTCCAGATGAAGGAGGCGACCGACCGCATGATCGGCGTGATCGACGCCGACAGCACCGTGATCTCCTGCAGCGACACCTCGCGCATCGGGGAAAAATGGCCCGAGGCCGTTATCAAGCTCAACAGCGCCCCGGATTCCATTGTCGTCGTCGACAAAAAGACCTTCAAGCCGCTTGTTTCCTGGAGCGCCTACTTTGACTACGCCGTGTTTGCCGAGGGCGACGACGAGATCGCCAGAAGTCTGTGCGTCATGGCCTACGTCGCGCTCAACGGCGCGAAGACCTACTATGAGGAAAAGCACGACAAGGGAACCTTCGTCAAGAATATCATCACCGACAACATTCTGCCGGGCGATATCTATATCCGCGCGAAGGAGCTGCACTTCGTCACCGACGCGCCGCGCGCCGTCTTCCTCGTCCGGCAGGTAGGCCGGGCGGACGTCGCCTCCGTCGACGTGCTTTCCGGTATGTTCCCGGACAAGCAGCAGGACTTTGTCCTGTCCATCAACGAGACGGATATCGCCATCGTCAAGCAGATCGCGCCCGGCACAGAAAAGGCCGAGCTGCTGCAGACGGCGCAGACCATCGAGCAGACGCTCCGGTCCGAGCTGTTTGTCAAGACCGTCATCGGCATCTCCACCGTTGCGGGCCACCTGCGTGAGCTGGCCGACGCCTATAAGGAAGCGCAGGTCGCCATTGAGGTCGGTAAGGTCTTTGAGACGGAAAAAACGATCATCAACTATGAAAATCTCGGCATCGGCCGCCTGATCTATCAGCTCCCGACGACGCTCTGCGAGATCTTCCTGTCCGAGGTGTTCAAGAAGAACTCCATCGACACGCTCGATCAGGAGACGCTGTTCACGATCAACAAGTTCTTTGAGAACAATCTGAACGTCTCCGAAACGTCCCGCAAGCTGTTCGTCCACAGAAACACGCTGGTGTACCGGCTTGAGAAGATCAAGAAGCTCACCGGCCTTGACCTGCGCGAGTTTGACGACGCGATCATCTTCAAGGTCGCCCTCATGGTCAAGAAATATCTTGTCTCGCGCGAGAACAGACTCATCTGACCCGCGCAATGCTTTGAAAATCGGAGTTTAACATGATCGAATTACAGGATGTGCATAAAACCTACGACACCGGCACGATCGCGCTGAACGGCATTTCCATGAAGATCGACGACGGCGAATTTGTCTTTCTGGTCGGCCCGTCCGGCTCCGGCAAGTCCACCATCATCAAAATTCTGACCGCCGAACTGCGCCCGACCTCCGGCAGCGCGCTTGTCAACGGCTTCGCCGTCGAAAAGCTCCGCAGCCGCGCCGTGCCGTATCTGCGCCGGACGCTCGGCGTCATCTTTCAGGATTTCCGCCTGATCGGCGACAAGTCTGTCTATGAAAACGTCGCGTTCGCCATGCGCGTGATCGGTGCGCCTGAAAAGGAGATCCGCAAGCGCGTGCCGTATGTGCTCGAGCTGGTCGGTCTGGAAACGAAGGGCCGCCGGCTCCCGAACGAGCTGTCCGGCGGCGAGCAGCAGCGCGTCGCCATCGCAAGAGCGCTTGTCAACAATCCCAGCGTCATCATCGCCGACGAGCCGACGGGCAACCTTGACCCGGCGCGTTCGCTCGAAATAATGATGCTGCTCGAACAGATCAACGCCCTCGGCACCACGGTTCTGGTCGTCACGCACGAGCGGGAGCTTGTCAACCGCTTTACCAAGCGTGTCGTCGCCATCAACGAGGGCAGGATCATCAGCGACGGAATGGACGGGTATTATCTCAATGAAGAAGAATAACATCGGTTACTTACTGCGCGAGGGCTTCCGGGGCGTGTTCCTGCACGGCTTCATGTCCTTCGCGGCCATCTGCGTGACGGTGGCGTGCCTCATTATCATGGGCTCGTTCTGCCTCATTCTCTATAATACCAGCGCCATGGTCAAGGAGCTGGAGCAGAAGAACGAGATGCTCGTCTACATCGACGAGAGCTATTCCGAGGCCAAGGCCAAATCCGTCGGCTCGCAGATCAACCTTATCACGAATGTCCGCTCCGCGACCTTCGTCTCACGCGATCAGGCGCTTGATGATTTTGTCGAGACCCTGAACGACCCGGATGCGTTTGCAGGCCTCGACCCCGATACGCTGCGCGACCGCTATGTCGTCACAGTCGAAAACAATTCTCTCATGCAGCAGACGTATGACAAGCTCACGGAGATCGAGGGCGTGGCCGAGGTCAATGCGCATTTCGAGATCGCACAGGGCTTCCAGACCGTGCAGAACGTTCTGAACATCGCCTCGCTCATCATCGTCTCTGTCCTGTTTGTCGTCTCGCTGTTCATCATTTCCAACACCGTCAAGCTTGCCATGTATTCCCGCAGCGAGGAGATCGCTATCATGAAGATGGTCGGCGCGACCAACGCCTTTATCCGACTGCCTTTTATCGTCGAGGGCTTTATTATTGGTATTATCGCCGCCGCAGTCGGCTTCTTCCTCGAATGGGGCCTGTATGATTTCGTCCTTTCGAAGATCGCGCAGCTCGACACGCTCAAGCTGTTCGTCCTGACTCCGTTCACGGACGTCATTGAGATCGTCGCAGCCGCCTACGCGATCACGGGCTTCCTCGTGGGCGTGTTCGGCAGCTTGCTGTCCATCCGGAAGTTCCTGAAGGTGTAAAACCGGGAGGTACCTTTTACTTATGAAACAAAAGAAAAGCGGCTCCGCCCGCCGGATCGTCTGTTTGGTATTGGCCGCCGTGATGCTGCTGGGCCTTGTCTCAAGCGCCCTCATTATCATGGTCAACGCCGCGTCCAGCTCGGAGATCAAAAAAGAGCTCTCCGGCCTCCGCAATCAGCAGGCAGAGCTCAAAAAGGAGCGCGAAGCGCTTCAGGCAAAAATCAAGGAAAACCAGACCAAGACCCAGACGCTCGTCGATAAGAAATCCGATATCGACCAGCAGATCAGCATGACGCAGGCGTCCATCAACAACCTGAACGAGCAGGTGCAGCAGTACAGCCTGCTGATCGCCAACAAGCAGGCCGAGCTGGAAGCGTCCCAGGCCGAGGAACAACGCCTGAACGAGCAGTATAAGACCCGCATCCGCTCCATGGAGGAGACGGGCAATATCTCCTACTGGGCGATTTTGTTCGGCGCGAACAGCTTCTCGGATTTGCTGGACAAGATCGACGTGATTCAGGAGATCGCCAAGGCGGACCAGCTGATGCTGGAAAAGATGAAGGCCGTCTCCGAGCAGATCGCATCCGAGCGCACGGAGCTTGAGCAGCAGATGGCAGAGCTTGACACGACGCGCGAGGAGCTTGACCAGCAGGAGGCGGAGCTTGAGGCGCAGCGCACCGAGGCCGACAGTCTGCTGCTGGAAATGATGCAGGCCTATGAAGAAATGAACGCCGATTACGAGCAGAACATGGCCGACGAGGCCGAGCTGTCTGACGAGATCGCCAAGTCCGAGGCCGCGTATTATGCCGCCCTTTCCAAGGAGGAGGCTGAGCGCATCGCAGCGCTGAACCGCCAGAACAACAACAAAGGCTCGAACAGCAATTCCAGCGGCGCGACCAACACGGGCGGCTGGCTGTATCCCCTTCCGTATCAGTGTCAGGTCACGGACTCCTATGGCTACCGCACGCACCCGCTGACCGGCAAATACAGCTGGCACAACGGCGTGGACTTCGGCGCGGCAGCCGGTACGGCGATCCTTGCGACAAAATCCGGCACGGTCACGACGGCGGCCTATTCCGCAGCCTGGGGCTATTATGTGGTCATCAACCACGGCGACGGCTATTCCAGCCTCTACGCGCACCAGCCGTCCTGCTCCGTGTCCGTCGGCGATTACGTCACACAAGGGCAGACCATCGGCTACGTCGGCTCCACTGGCTGGTCGACCGGCCCGCACCTGCACTTCACCATCTACTATAACGGTGCAGACGTCAATCCCTTCAATTACATCGGCTGAGTAAACAGATCCTGACCACCGGCTGGGCCGGTGGTCAGGATGATTTTTTGTCTTGTATCTTCTGTCGAAATCTGCTAGAATCAGTTTCGAATTCATCGAACGGAGACAGTTTTATGGACGCAGTCGCATTGCAGCATATCAAAAAATCCTATACATCCTATTCCAGCGAGATCGTGCTTACCGGCCAGACGCGGCAGAGCCGCACACGGCAGGTGCTGCGCGATCTCTCCGTCTGTTTCCCCATCGGACAGCTGACGGTCATCGTCGGCCGCAGCGGCTGCGGCAAGAGCACGCTTTTGAAGCTGCTGGCCGGAAAGGAGCAGCCGGACGCGGGACAGATCGAGATGCCGCAGGGCTGGCACAGCGCGCTTCTCAGCCCGGACCCGTATGTCATCACGTGGACGAACGTGCAGCGCAACGTCGCCATGGCCTGCGGCGTGGGCAAGACGCCGGAGGAGCGCTATGAAAAGGCCGCCGATTTCGTGCGCCTCGTCGGGCTGCAGGACTTTGCCGACCTCACCCCGGCGGAGCTTTCCACGGGCATGAAGCAGCGGCTGGGCCTTGCGCGGGTGCTGGCCAGTCAGGCGCAGCTGCTGCTGATGGACGAGCCATTTGCCTCTTTGGACTTTCTGACGCGCGGTGAATTACAGTCGCAGCTGCTCGCCATTCAGAAAAAGCTCCCGCGCACCATCGTCCTTGTCACGCACCAGCTCGAAGAGGCGCTGCTGCTCGGCCAGAAGATCGTCGTCATGCACCCGGACAGCACCATCCGCGAATTTGATCTTTCCGCCCTCCCCTACCCGCGCGACGTGGAGCAGCCCGCGCTGCGCGCATTAAAGGCCGAGATCACGGACGAATGCCGGAAGCCCACGGCAAGCGAATAACAGACCGGCCTTCGGCGGATCCGGATGCACCCGCCCGCTTATGCAGGGAAACGGCGATATAAAAAGTCTACCGACTCCACGATGGTATTCAGAAGAAATCTGTCCATCCGGTCGATCACGCGGCCCCGCAGGCCCTGCGGGACCGGATAAATGACCTCCGCAATGCTGCCGGCAATTGCGGCGGCAGAGAAAAAACGATGTTCAACCATCTGGCTTGCTCTGTTTCAGCCCCTTTAAAATGATCTCCGACAGTCCGACCAGAACCAGAAACCCGCCGAACAGCTTCCGCAGCAGCTCCGCGTCCACGTTCTGGGCCAGCAGCGCGCCGCCCACGGCGCAGACGCTGCCTGCAAGGGCTGCGGGCCAGACTGCACGCCAGACGATCTGCTTATTTTTGATATGAAAGATCAGCGCGCAGGCCGCACAGGGAAGAAAGTACAGCAGATTCACACCCTGCGCCGCTCGCTGCTCCATAGACAGGACAGCGGTCATCCAGACCATCAGCAGGCTTCCGCCGCCGATGCCGAAGCCCGATAAAACGCCGCAGACAAGCCCTGCGGCAGCGGCTGCAAGCAGCGTCAGCATACGATCAGGCGGATACCCCCCGCAAGGATCACACCGCCGAGGATCAGGTGCAGCGCCCTGGCCGGCATTTTTCGGAACAGAAGCCCCGCAAGAACGCCGCCGGCCGCACCGCCGATGAGATAAGGAAGCGCGTCCGAAACCGGCAGGCTGTCATGCAGCGCATAGATCACGATCGAAACGATGCACAGCGGCAGGATCACTGCGATTGCGGACGAAAAGGCCGCCTTATCCTCGAGCCTGCAGAGCCAGATCAGAAGCGGCACGAGCACCATGCCGCCGCCCGCACCAAAAAATCCGTTGACAAATCCTGCCAGCGCACCTGCCAGCAGGCAGAAGCCGATGCGCGGCTGTGTATATTCCCGCATCTGAAAACCCCCTTCCCATGGCATAGTCTGCCGTGAGAAGGGGCGTTTTATACGCGAACAGCCGCCCGGATGGGCGGCTGTTGGAGACGGGATTATTTCGTGGTGAACTTCATACCGAACGGAACGGTCGTGTACGCGTTGTCGCCGACAACGCCGTCATGCCACGCGTTGTAATCCGCAGTGCGCAGAGCATTTTCAACGAGCGTGTCGCGGTAGGAATTGCCGAAGCCGTCGAAGTACATGACGTGCACGCCATAGGACGTCTCAACAATACCGGTGTCGCCGGGCTGACGGCTCTCATCGAAGCACCAGTCGTTGAACTCGGTGACCATCTGGCCGGGCATGATGTTCTCATACAGACCGCCCTCGTCGCCGTTGGAATCGCCGGTATTCTCCTTGGCCAGCTCACCGAAGCTTTCCGCCGTCTTGTCACCGGCGTTAAACTCGGCAAGGATCTCGTCGGCCTTTGCGCGGGCCTCTTCCATCGCAGTCTCGTCGGAGGTGTCGCTGACGGAGATCAGGATGTGGCGCACGTTCGGGAGCAGATAGTCGTTCGTGCTGCGGGAGATGTAGTACAGAACGTAGTAAACGCCGCTGTCGTTCGCGATATAGGTTGTGTCGCCTTCCGTGCGGGATGCGTCGAACAGCCAGTCGGCAACGTCGCTGCTCAGCGAGGAATACAGCTGGTCTTCCTTCAGCGTATAGCTCTCGTCAGCATAACTTTCCTTCGCGGAATCCTGCGCGTTTTCATAGGCTGCGTTGATGAAGGCCTGCTCGTCGTGTGCGGTGTCGGCGGCCATCGTGGAGGCCATCTCCTCCTTGAGCGCGGTCAGCTCTTCCTCAGACAGCTCCTCGGTGGTGTCGCTGCTGTCCGCTGTGCTTTCGTCGCTGCTGTCCGCTGTGCTTTCGTCGCTGCTGTCCGTCGAGGTCTGGAACAGCGAGTCGGAGACGAGGAACTGCCGGTAGGTCACGGCGTCATAGCTGTTGGGGTTCGCTTCATACTCGGCGGCAATCTCCGCGTCGGTATAGGTGAAGCCGCTGTTGATGGACTGCGCGTAGCTGCTTGCAAGCGTTGTAACTTCAAGATATTCGCGGAAGCTCTTCTCGCTGCAGCCCGTGCCATAGACGGCCGCGATATAGCTGTTGCGGTTCATGTTGGAATAGGCGGCGTAGAGATCGAGCGACGTGAGCTGCGACTCGATGGCAGCCTGCTCCTCCTCGGAAAGCGTGTAGCCGTTGGCTTTGGCCTCGTCGGCGATCGCGTAGACCTCCGCTGCGGTGGTCAGACCCTGCTGGGTGAAGAAATCGGCCCAGGTCTCACCGGTGTCGGCGTCATAGGTCTGCTCGTCGAGCGGAGAGTTGGTGTCCAGGATATAGCTCATAAAATCGCCGTACTGCTCCTGCATGGTGCTGTAGGCGTTTTTATAGAAGTAGTTGACCATAGCCGGGGAAAGGTTGTGGCCGCTGACGGTCGCGGCGGGGGGGTGCGAGGCAAAGAAGCCGCTGGTCAGCATATAGAAGAAGACAACGATACAGACGACCAGAACGGTGCAGACGGCGATCAGCGTCGTCTTCAGGCCCTTGCTCATGCCTTTCTTTGCTTCATTGGCAGTCTCAGGAACTGCTGCCTGTTCCTTGCGCTTGTTTTTTTCACGGGATGCGCTCATTTGGGATCATTCCTCTCATAAGTCTGGGTTTTTGCCCGAAAAAAGCGGGAAGTCATCCCCTCAGGCAATTCAATGCGTATTATACCGAAAAGACGCGTCATATGCAAGCATAATTTTGCGGAATATGCAGAAAAAGAAAAGCCCTTTGCCGGAGCAAAGCGCTTTTGGGCAAAAACGTATCCCCGCAGAAGCCGTGCGAATCCAATTATAACCTGCACGAAAGGGCAGGTGGGTTGCCTCTTTGCTGCTTCTCTGCTTCCAACGTCCACCACCGGTCAAAGCCGTGGGCGGGAGGCCTGCAATCGACAGCAAAAGTTCCGGCATCCCCTGAATATAATGTGGGTTTAAGTGGACCCGTCACGCACCCCGCAGGGACACGTCTTTTACGATCTCATATTCTATTGTGGGCTGCAGAGGCTGCGTTTATGCCTCCGGCTCTTCCTCGTCCTCGTAGATCAGATCCATCAGCGCACTGTAGACCGCCTCAAGCTCTGCGTCGTCTTCAATGGCCTCAAGGAATTCCTCGCCGTTTTCCTCCACGGACTTGAGGATGCTGACCTCAAGATCCTCGGCCTCATCGTCGCCGGAGCCTGCCGGAACGAGGGCCAGATAGCGGCTGCCGTCGTGCTCGAGCTCTGCAAGGACCTCAAGCTCATATTCCTTGCCGTCTTCGTCGGTGATGCTGATGAAATCGTCGCCGTACTGCTGTTCCATGGGAAGCCTCCGTATCGTTTGCTTTCATGCTCCTATTCTAACCGGAAGACCGTATAAAATCAAGAGGAATTTGCTGACCGTTTCCGCGAATTGCGCGGTACAATGCCGGATTTGTTGCAAATATATCCGAATATTCGATATTTTCCACAGAAAATGCACGCAAAAACAGGAAGAATAAAATGCGTGCATGGATTTCAAAATTTGTTTTCAAAATAATTGACAGATGTGTTATAATCATTAAGATAAAATGCGATTATGCGGCGCTGCGCCGCCTGCCTGTATGCCAGAGCAAACATGGAGGTTCCATATGGCAAAACAAGATAACATGAACAGCGGAAAACGAGCCGGAGGCGTCGGACATATCTTCGCGGTGATCGGGAAGATCGTCGGCACGATCCTTCTGACGGCGTTTCTGACGGCCCTGATCTTTGCGTGCCTGTTCGCGGTCTATGTAAAAAACGATCTGTCCGAGCAGGCGCAGTGGGCCTCCGACAGCTTTTCCATGGAGCAGACCTCCGTCATCTATTATGAAGACCCGGATACCGGAAAGCATGAGGTGCTGCAGGCCATCTACGGCGGCTCGAACAGCACGTTCGTCGAATACGACGATATCCCCAAGAACCTCATCAACGCCTGCATCGCCATCGAGGACAAGCGCTTTGAAAAGCACCAGGGCGTCGACTGGGTCACGACGATGCGCGCCTGCTTCAAAATGTTCCTCGGCAAGAGCGAGGCCGGCGGCTCGACCATCACGCAGCAGTTCATCAAAAACGCCACCGGCGAACGCGAGGTGACCGTGCGCCGCAAGCTGGTCGAGATCTATCGCGCGCTGGAATTTGAAAAAACGCACACCAAGCCGCAGATCATGGAGCTGTACCTGAATATCATCCCGCTCGGTGAAAACTGCCGCGGCGTGCAGTCCGCCTCGCGCGTGTACTTCGGCAAGGACGTCAAGGATCTGACGCTGGCGGAGTGCGCGTCTTTGATCGGCATCACCAACAACCCCTCGCGCTATGACCCGTATATCAGCGCAGAAAACAACAAGGAGCGGCAGGAGGTCATTCTCTCCGAGATGCTCAAGCAGGGCTATATCAATCAGGCCCAGTATGACGAGGCCGTCGCGCAGGAGCTGGTGTTCACGAATGCCAGCCGCGAAAAGAAAAAGTCCGACGACAATTACTCCTGGTTCGTCGATCAGGTCATCAACGACGTGGTCAACGACCTGTGCGACAAGACCGGCTATGAATACGACATCGTCTATACGATGGTCAAGACCGGCGGCTATCAGATCTATTCCACTGTCAACCCTGATGTGCAGGCCGCCGTCGATCAGGTCTATGAGAATCTTTCGAGCCTGCCCGCAACGGCCAGCTCCCAGCAGCTCCAGTCCGGCATCGTCATTGTCGACAATACGACTGGCGATATCGTCGCTCTGGCTGGAGGCGTCGGCAAAAAGCAGGGCAGCCTCGTCTGGAACTGTGCGACAAGAAGCCTTCTGTCCCCCGGCTCCATCATCAAGCCCGTCGCGGTCTACGCGCCCGCCATCGAGCTTGGCCTCATCACGCCCGCGACCGTCATGGACGATACGCCGTATTCCTTTACCGATACGGCGACCTGGCCCAAGAACCTCGACTCGACCTACCGCGGCCTCGTGTCCGTGGAGGAGGCTGTCGAGCAGTCGATCAATACCGTCCCGGTCAAGCTCGTGGCGCAGATGACGCCGGAATACAGCTATTCCTTCGCCAAGGATAAGATGGGACTGTCCACGCTCGTTTCCTCGTATAAAACCACGAACGGCGAAGAGCTGTCCGACGTGAACCTCTGGGCGCTCGCCCTCGGCAGCCTCACAAGAGGCGTGACAGTCCGCGCCATGACGGCGGCTTACGCCGCGTTCGCCAACGAGGGCGTCTGGCGCGAGGCCCGGACTTACACCATTGTGAAGGATTCGAACGGACAGGTCATTCTGGACAACACGCAGGAATCCCACGTCGCCATGAAGGACATGACCGCGTGGTATATCACCGATATGCTCAAATCGACCGTCGAAAAGGGCACCGGCACGGCGGCGCAGCTGGAAAACATGACCGTAGCTGGCAAGACCGGCACGACCTCGCGCGATTTCGACCGCTGGTTCGCGGGCTATACGCCGTATTATACCGGCGTTGTCTGGTGCGGCTACAATGACCCGGAGGAGATCGTTCTGACGGATTCCGACACCAATCCCTCCATTGTCATGTGGCAGAAGGTCATGCGCCTTGTGCATCAGAACCTGAAGGATAAATCGTTCAAGCAGCCCGCCAATCTCGTGGAGGTCACGGTCTGCCGCGACAGCGGTCTTCTGCCGTCCGACGCCTGCGCGCTCGACCCGCGCGGCGACCGCACGGTCCGCGTCACGCTCAGCGCCCATGACGTGCCGACGGCGCAGTGCACCGCTCATAAGCTGGTCGACATCTGCAACGCCTCCGGCCATGTGGCAAACGAATTCTGCGCGCAGGTTCCCGGCAACGCCACGCACAAGGCCGCGCTGCTCGACGTGTCCCGCGCCTTCCCCAAAAACGGTGTTGTGGTGCTCGATCAGGCCTACGCGATCCTGACGGGCAATCTTCCGGCAGGGTATTATGCCGCCGTTTCGCCGGACGTGGATTCGATCAACGTCGAGTGCTATATCCACAGCGAGGACGATCTGCCCGAACCTGAGCCGGAGGAGGACGAGGAGGACGAGGAGGACGACGAGTCCGATCCGGACGCGTCCGACATCTGGAGCAGCGCCGCAGACGGCGGCACCCCATAATCAAACGCAGACAGGAGAGCAATATGTGGCTTGCTGACAGCTGGAAGGACTATGAGGTCCTCGATACCTCCGCCGGGGAAAAACTCGAACGGTGGGGGAAATACCTCCTCGTGCGCCCGGATCCGCAGGTGATCTGGAACACGCCGAAGGACGATCCGCTCTGGCGGAAGTATGACGCGCGCTACGCGCGCTCGAACACCGGCGGCGGAAAATGGCAGAATCTGCGTCTGCCCGCCCAATGGCAGGTGCACTATAAGGAGCTGACCTTTCAGGTCAAGCCCATGAATTTCAAGCATACCGGCGTTTTCCCGGAACAGGCTGCCAACTGGGACTTCATGATGGAGAGAATCCGCAATGCGGGCCGTCCCGTCCGCGTTCTGAACCTGTTCGCCTATACGGGCGGCGCGACCATCGCCTGCGCCGCTGCGGGCGCAAGCGTCTGTCACGTCGATGCGGCCAAGGGCATGGTGCTCTGGGCAAAGGAAAACGCAAAGGTCTCCGGGCTTGAGGACAGGCCCATCCGCTGGATCGTGGACGACTGCGCCAAGTTTGTCGAGCGCGAGATCCGCCGCGGCAAGACCTACGACGCGATTATCATGGACCCGCCAAGCTACGGGCGCGGCCCGTCCGGCGAGGTCTGGAAGCTGGAGGAGAACCTGTATCCGTTTGTGGAGCTGGTCAGCCGCGTGCTTTCCGACGATCCGCTGTTTTTTATCATCAATTCCTATACGACGGGTCTGGCCCCGTCCGTCATGCGCTATCTGACGGAGACGATCGTCTCGAAGAAATACGGCGGCTTTACCCAGTCTGACGAACTGGGCTTGCCGGTGCGCGATACGGGCCTGGCTCTGCCGTGCGGCGCGACGTGCCGCTGGACAAAGGAGAAGCCATGACCACAGCGATTCAGGTAAACGACCTGCATTATACGTATGAGGGTCAGGACGGCGGCGAGACGCATATCGTCTTCGACGGCCTGAGCCTGTCCATTGAGCAGGGAAGCTTTGTCGCCGTGCTCGGACATAACGGCTGCGGCAAGTCGACGCTTGCCAAGCATTTTAACGCCATTCTCCTGCCCGCAGGCGGCAGCGTGACGGTCTACGGCATGGATACAAAGGACGAGGAGATGCTTCTCGCCATCCGGCAGCACGTCGGCATGGTCTTCCAGAACCCGGACAACCAGATCGTCTCCAATGTCGTAGAGGAGGACGTCGCCTTTGCGCCGGAAAACCTCGGCGTCGCGTCGCAGGAGATCCGGCAGCGCGTCGACGACGCGCTCAGGGCCGTCGGGATGTACGACTACCGCACCTACGCCCCGCAGCTCCTGTCTGGCGGGCAGAAGCAGCGCGTGGCCATCGCGGGCGTGCTCGCCATGCAGCCGCAGTGCGTCGTGCTCGACGAGCCGACTGCCATGCTCGACCCGCAGGGCCGGCGCGAGGTGCTCGACACCATTGAACGGCTGAACCGGGAAACCGGCATGACGGTCATTCTGATCACCCATCACATGGACGAGGCCGCACGCGCGGACCGCGTGATCGCCATGTCCGAGGGCAGGATCGTCGCCGACGGAACGCCGCAGGCGGTCTTCGCGCAGGAGCCGCTGCTGCGCAGCGTCGGCCTCGACGTGCCGCAGACCGAGCAGCTGCTGCTGGAGCTGAAGCGCCGCGGCGTCGACATTCCGACCGACGCGCTGACGCCGGAGGCCTGCGCGCAGCTGCTCCGGCAGCGCATCGCGCGCAGCTGAACCAGAACACCCGGAGGAAGAAGCCTTGACGCCTATTTTAGAGATACAGAAGCTTTCCCATATCTACAGCCCGGATACGCCGTTTGAACACGCGGCGCTTTCGAACGTCGATCTGACGATCAGCCGGGGCGAGTTCGTCGGCCTCATCGGCCATACCGGCTCCGGCAAATCCACGCTGGTGCAGCATATGAACGGCCTTCTGAAGCCGACGTCCGGCCATGTGCTGTTTGACGGCCGCGACATCTGGGAGGACCCCAAGTTCACCCGCCAGATCCGCTTCCGCGTCGGTCTGGTGTTCCAGTACCCGGAATATCAGCTGTTTGAGGAGACTGTCTACGCCGATATCGCCTTCGGCCCGAAAAACATGGGCCTTTCCAAAGACGAGATCGACGCGCGTGTCCGCCGTGCGGCGGGCTTTGTCGGCATTTCCGAGGCGGAGCTTGCCAAATCCCCGTTCGATCTGTCCGGCGGACAGAAGCGCCGCGCGGCCATCGCGGGCGTGATCGCCATGGAGCCGGACGTGCTCATTCTCGACGAGCCGACAGCGGGACTTGACCCCGCAGGCCGCGAGAGCATTCTCAAAAATATCCGCGATTATCAGGCCGCGCAGCAAGCGGCTGTTGTGATGGTCAGCCACTCGATGGAGGAGATCGCCTCCAACGTTGACCGCCTGATCGTCATGGAAAAGGGAACCGCCGTCATGACCGACGCGCCGTCCGAGGTCTTTTCCCACGCGGCGGAGCTTGTCTCCATGGGTCTGAATGTGCCGTGCATGACGCAGGTGCTGCTGCGGCTGCAGCAGCTCGGCGTGAACGTCCCGGCCTCGGCCTATACGGTCGAGCAGGCGGCAGATCTTCTCGAACCGCTTCTGAAGGGGGGCGCGCAGATATGCTGAAGGACGTGACCCTCGGCCAGTTTTTCCCCGGCCAGACCCCCATCCACAAGCTTGACCCCCGCACGAAGCTCGTGCTCGTGATCGTCTATATCGTCGCGCTGTTCCTCGCGAAATGGTTCGTTTCCTATGTGGTCATTGCCGCGTTCCTCGCCATCGTCATTGCCATGAGCAAGATCCGCTTGAAGGTCGTACTCAAAAACCTCAAGCCGCTTCTGTTCATCATCATCCTGACCGCGCTTTTGAACCTGTTTTACGGACAGGGAGAACCAATTGCGCAGTTCTGGATCTTCAAAATCACAAAATCCGGCATTCAGAACGCCGTTTTCATGGTGCTTCGCATTTCCCTGCTCGTGGCCGGAACATTTATGTTAACCTATACAACCTCGCCGATCGCGCTGACGGACGGGCTGGAAAGCCTGCTGTCGCCGCTTAAAAGGCTGCACGCGCCGGTGCATGAGCTTTCCATGATGATGTCCATCGCTCTGCGCTTTATCCCCACGCTTATTGAGGAAACGGACAAGATCATGTCGGCGCAGAAGGCCAGAGGTGCGGATTTTGAATCCGGCAACCTCCTCAGCCGCGCCAAGGCGCTCGTGCCCATTCTTGTGCCGCTGTTCATCAGCGCGTTCCGCCGGGCCGACGAGCTTGCGACCGCCATGGAATGCCGCTGCTACCACGGCGGCGAGGGCCGCACGAAGCTCTCCGAGCTGCACTATCAGAAGCGCGATTACCTCGCCTACCTCTCCGGCGCAGCCCTCCTCGCCGTCATGATCGTCCTGCGGCAGCTTGGCCTGTAACAAAAGGCTCCCCTGAAAGGTTGCAGCAGGCAGACACAAAAAGTAAAGGCCCGATGCGAATCCGTACTGTGTCTACCCAATGAGTTGTAGGGGCCGATGCCCACATCGGCCCGATGAGAAGTTACGAATTCGCCGAAGATTACCGTAAAAACGATGCAATCCGCCGGGCCGATGTGGGCATCGGCCCCTACAAGCGCCCTCCTATTTCCACCGCTCACTCTCAGATGATAAGGAAGTATCCTATGCGCAACATCGCCCTGACGCTCAAATATCTCGGCACAGCCTATCACGGCTGGCAGGTGCAGAAGACGGTCACGACCGTCGGCCAGACGCTGGAAGAGGCGGCGGCGGCCGTCGTCGGCCATCCGGTGCATATGACCGGCTGCGGCCGCACGGACGCAGGCGTTCACGCACGCGTCTATGTCGCCAATTTCCGCACTTCCGCCCGCATTCCGTGTGACCGCATCCCGTATGCGCTCAACACGCACCTGCCGGAGGATATCGTCGTGACAAACGCGATGGAGGTGCACGAGGACTTCAACGCCATCGGCTCCTGCGTCAAAAAGGAGTATACGTACCTGATCTATAATTCCGGCATCCGCGATCCGTTTTATGTCAACCGCGCATGGTTCTACCCCAAGCATCTGGACGAGACGGTCATGCAGCGCGCGGCGGACTACTTCATCGGCACGCACGACTTCGCCGCCGTCCGCTCGGTCGGCACGGATGTCAAATCCACCGTGCGCACGGTTTATGATTACAAGGTCGAGCGCGACGGCGATCTCATTTCGCTGCGCGTCAGCGCCAACGGCTTTCTTTATAATATGGCCCGCGCCATGGCGGGCACCTGCGTCTATGCCGCCGAAGGAAAGTTCCCGCCGGAGGCCGTCGCGCAGATCCTCCTGAACGGCGACCGCACGGCGGCGGGGCCGACCGTCCCGCCCGGCGGGCTTTACATGACGCAGCTCTGGTATGATGACGGAAAGGCGGTTTTCCATGTCGGATAATATCTCGCAGCTGCATCCGCAGAAGCATCCGGGCCTAGGAAAGCGGATCGCCGTGTTTGCGGTCCTGCTCGTGTTTGTCACGGGCGGCGTGGCGGCCTATGTGTTCCGCGACCGGCTGAATCTGGACGCGCTGCAGCGCTACGTGCGCTATCTGAACGTCTCCGAGGACAGCAAAACGGGCCGATTCGTCTACGACGAAAGCAACTCCAACCGCTATGCCGGGCTGTCCGGCGGGCTGTCCGTCGCCTCCGCGACGGGCCTGAGTCTTTACGATAAGGACGGCGTGGAGACAGCCTCCATTCAGGTGTCCATGTCCGCGCCAGTTTTAAAGACCGGCGGTGACCTCGCGCTGGCCTACGACACCGGCGGCAATACGCTGGAGGCCGCCAGCCAGAAACGCGGCTCCGTCCTGCACGTTTCATCCCAGAAGCCGATTCTGGACGCGGATATTGCGTCTGACGGCAGCATCTGCTATTTATCCAGTGAGTCAGGCTATCGCGCCGTGCTCTATGTCTACAACAGCCAGCAGGCGCTGATCTACCGCTGGCTCTCGTCGAGCCAGTATTTCATGCGCTGCACCGTCTCCTCCGGCGCAAAATACGCCGCCGCTGCCGCCCTCGGGCAGGAGGACGGGATGTTCCAGTCCTCTGTTGTCCTCTTCCGGACGGATTCGGAGGAAATTCTCCGCACCATCCCCATCGGAAATGCCCTGATCTACGATCTGCATTTCCTGCCCGGAAACACGCTCTGCGTCCTGTGTGAAGACGCGCTGTATTTCTATGAGCTGGACGGCCAGTGCCTCGGCAGCTACGCCTTTGAGGACGCCTATCTCAAGGACTACACGCTGGACGGAAACGGCTTCGTCACGCTCGTCATGAATCTCTATAAGGCCGGAAACGGCTATACCGCCCTGACCGTCGGGTATGACGGGACAGTGCTCGGCACGCTTCCAATCAGCGAGCAGATTCTGGACATTTCCGCTTCGGGCAAGTATCTCGCCCTCCTGACGAGCGGCGCGCTTTCCATTTACGATCAGAATCTCACGGAATACGACGTTTCCGACAACACGACCGGCGCGTCCAGCGCCGTCATGCGCGAGGACGGCTCAGCCATTCTCCTGGCCAACGGCCATGGGACGCTGTATGTCCCGTAAATAATTTTCCAAAAAACGTTTACAATTCTGCAAAGATACGACGGCCTGCCTGTGATATACTTTGCAGAAGGAAACACGATAAGGAGAAGCCTTTTATGAAACCGACCCTGTGCTCAAGATGCAAAAAGAATCTTGCAGTCGTTTTTATAACGAAAATCGACGGCGGAAAGACCGTCAACGAGGGCCTCTGCCTCAAATGCGCAAAGGAGATGGGCATCAAGCCCGTCGACGATATGATCGAACGCATGGGGCTTTCAGAGGACGACCTCGAAAATCTCAACGGCGAAATGACCGAGGCCATGAACGGCCTTGAGAGCCTGCTCAGTCAGGGCCATGACGCGGAGGACGGCAGCGAGGACGACGAGGCTGACAGCCAGACCGCCACGTTCCCCTTCCTCAACAAGCTCTTTGGCGCCGCCGGTCAGGGGCAGGACAACACGCCTGCCGTCCCGGAGCCGGAAAAAACCGAGAGCCGCCAGCGCTCCGGTGACAAGCCGAACAGCAAGAACAAGAAGCATAAATTCCTTGACACCTACTGCCAGAATCTGACGCAGAAAGCGCGTGACGGCAAGCTTGACCGCATCATCGGCCGCGAGGAGGAGACGGAGCGCGTCATTCAGATCCTCAACCGCCGCCAGAAGAATAACCCCTGCCTCATCGGCGAGCCGGGCGTCGGCAAGACTGCCATCGCCGAGGGCCTTGCGCAGAAGATCGCCGACAAGGACGTTCCGTATAAGCTCCAGAACAAGGAGGTCTATCTCATGGATCTCACGGCCCTCGTCGCGGGCACGCAGTTCCGGGGCCAGTTTGAAAGCCGCATGAAGGGCCTCATTGAGGAGGTCAAGAAGCTCGGCAACATCATTCTGGTCATTGACGAGGTGCATAATCTCGTCGGCGCGGGCGATGCGGAGGGTTCCATGAACGCCGCCAATATCCTCAAGCCCGCGCTTTCGCGCGGCGAGATCCAGGTCATCGGCGCGACGACCTTCAACGAGTACCGCAAACACATCGAAAAGGACGCCGCGCTTGAGCGCCGCTTCCAGCCCGTCACCGTCGCCGAGCCAACCATTGAACAATCCATTGCCATCATCCGCGGCATCAGCCACTATTATGAGACGTTCCACGGCGTTGTGATCTCCCCGGAGATCGCGCGGCAGGCCGTCCTGCTCTCCGAGCGCTATATCACTGACCGTTTCCTGCCGGATAAGGCCATCGACCTCATCGACGAGGCGTGCTCGGACGTGAACCTCAAGAATAAGAACATCGGCCGGCTCGAAGCGCTCAAAAAAGAGCACGCCGATTATGATCTGGAGCTTTCCATGCTCACGGAGAACGCCGAAAAGACGCAGGACGATTACGCCCGCATGGCGGAGCTGCGCAGCCGCAACCTGCAGCTCGATTCCGAGATCACGGAGCTGGAAAAGCTGCCGAAGCCCGCGCTGACCATCGACAATCTGGCCCGCATCATCGAGCTCTGGACGAAGATCCCCGCCAGCAAGATCCGCGCGCAGGAATATGAGCAGCTTCTGAACCTCGACGCGGAGCTCAAAAAGCACATCGTCGGGCAGGACGAGGCCATTGCCTCCGTCGTGTCCGCCATCCGCCGCTCCCGCGTCGGCATTCAGGTCAAAAAGCACCCGGTTTCGTTTATCTTCGTCGGCTCGACCGGTGTCGGCAAGACGGAGCTGGTCAAGCGCCTTGCCAGCGAGATGTTTGAATCGGTCGAATCGCTCATCCGGCTCGATATGTCCGAATACATGGAAAAGCACAGCGTTTCGAAGATCATCGGCTCGCCCCCCGGCTATGTCGGCTATGACGAGGCCGGTCAGCTGACCGAAAAGATCCGCCGCCGCCCGTATTCCGTCATCCTGTTTGACGAGCTGGAAAAGGCCCATCCGGACGTGCTGAATATCCTGCTGCAAATTCTCGATGATGGCCGCATCACCGACGCGCAGGGCCGGGTCGTCAACTTTGAGAACACGATCATCATCATGACCTCCAACGCAGGCTCCAACCAGAAGGGTGGCAGCGTCGGCTTTGGCCGCAGTCTGACTGAGCAGTCGAAGGAGAAGGCCATGAAGGCGCTGGGCGAGTTCCTGCGCCCTGAATTCATCAACCGTGTCGACGAGATCGTCTGCTTCAACCAGCTGAGCGAGGACAATTTCCGCGGCATCGCGGACATCATGCTCGCGGAGCTGCAGCAGTCGCTGGAGGGCCGCGGCATTGCATTCACGTGGGACGAGTGCGTCAAGGATTATCTCGTCAAAAAGTCCTACTCCGTGGCCTACGGCGCACGCAACCTCCGCCGCGCCATCCAGACCGACCTCGAAGACCCCATCGCCGAGCGTATCATCAAAAGCTATGTCGACCCCTTCCGCTCTATCAAAGCGACCTGCGAGGACGGAACGATCAAGCTGGAAACCATATAATCAAAAATGCGCCTGACGGAGCCGCCGGGCGCATTTTTCGGCTGGCCAGGCAGTACGGATTTGCCCAGAGGCGCCTGTACAGACCGACGAAAAGCCCCCCCCCCGCGCGGCGCGGCGGGGGGAGGGTGGGCTCGATGGTGATGTTGGTGTGCTCAGCCTGGAACTCCTTGATGGCGTTCTGGTAAGCCTCGTGACGGCTGTCGCCGCCCCACCAGCTGATGGTCATGGAAACAGGACCGTCAGACAGGGCCAGGCTCTCCTCTGCGGAAGCAGCGGGAGCGGTG
>ERZ859738.709-NODE-709-length-19952-cov-7.013972_pt1 | contig 19952 bp, 18 predicted proteins | sample MGYA00510122_ERZ859738 | MGnify/ENA primary metagenome ERZ859738 (study PRJEB30046, sample SAMN00715139) | human gut metagenome | study: EMG produced TPA metagenomics assembly of the A metagenome-wide association study of gut microbiota in type 2...
TACCGGGGCAGCGTGGTACGCCGGGAGACCACGAAGCGGCAGCCTGCCGCTCGTCACATAGCCGCAGACCTCGTCGTGCACGGCGCTCTCCTGCGCAGCAATGGGCCACTGCACCGTTTGCAGGATGCAGTTGTGCGGCAGCAGTGACCAGTCGATCGCCGCGTCCGCCCGCAGACCGAGACCGTACAGGCCGATCGTGCCCTCCTGCCGGATCAGGCGCATCCCATCCATCAGAAGATTCGGGTTGCCGACCGCATCGATATACAGATCCACGCCCTCCGGCATATAGCCGCGCACAGTGTCCGCCAGCGGCTGCTCCCGCGTGTCAAAGGCAAGATCCGCACCCAGCCGCTTTGCCGCCGCGATGCGCGCCGGATGGTGGCCTGCAAGCACGACCTTCCCGGCACCCATGCATTTAGCCAGCGCCGCCATAGCAATGCCGACCGGCCCGCAGCCTGCCACCACAACGTTCTGTCCCGGCTGCAGCCGCAGCCGGTGCAGGGCGCTGGCAACCTCCTTGAGCGTGATGAGCATGGTTGCCTCCACGGGATCTATCCCCGCCGGCACCAGCTGCCGCGTACTCGTCTCAATATCCGCGCCTGCGTGATCGGCCAGACGCGCAGCATAATCATCCGCCACGCCGTACTCAGCAAAACCACCCCAGAAGCTGTGATAGCCAGGCAGACCAGGCAGCGCCGAGCGGAGGATATAGTCCCCCTCTTGGAAGCTGCGCACCTTTTCCCCCACAGCCACAACCTGACCGACAGCCTCATGCCCCAGCACGAACGGATACTGGATAAACGGCATCTGCCCGTTTATGAGCTGCATATCCGTCCCATTGCAGATCCCACAGCCCACATTGCGGCACAGGACCTGATATGCGTCTATCTCCGGCAGCGGCAGATCCTCCCGCAGGCAGATCTTCCCCGCCGCTTCTACTACAAGACCCTTCATTCTATTTCTTATCCCCCTTTTTCTGTGCTCTGCCGGACGTCACCGGCAGACCAAGCATCCGGAGCGTCTGCTCCGCAGTTTCACAGGCAGCCGCATCCGGCACCGGAAACTGCCGCTGTACGCGGTTCAGCTCGGCGCTTTTTTCAGCTCCAAGTGTATGATATGGCAAAATTTCTACCCGCCGCACGCGCGGCAGCTGTGTTAAAAACCTTCCGATGTCCTCAATCTGCTCCGTGTTGACGCCCGGCACAAACGGGATCCGGATCCAGATATCCGCGCGTGCAGCGAGCCGCCGGAGGTTCTCCAGAATCCGCTCGTTCCCCACGCCTGTCCACTGCCGGTGCGTCTGCGGCGAATATGCCTTCACGTCATAAAGAAACAGATCCGTCACCGGCAGCACCTGCTCGAAGGCTTCCCACGGGACATTTCCCGCCGTGTCGACGCATGTATGCAGGCCGCGCGCATGCATCCCGCCCAGAAGCTCCGCCACGGCGTCTGCCTGCAGCAGCGGCTCCCCGCCGGAGCATGTCACGCCGCCGGCTGTCGTGCGGAAGATCTTCTCGTCACGCAGCACCAGCTCTGTCAGCTCCTGGCAGGAGATCCTGCGCCCCGCCACATCAATGGCACCGGTGAGACAGGCCTGTGCGCAGCGGCCGCAGCCCACGCAGCGTGCCGTATCCCGCACCGGACCCTCCGGCCCCATCGTCCGCGCACCGGACGCGCAGCTGTGCACGCAGGTTCCGCACCGGACGCAGCGCTGCGCGCGAAAGATCAGCTCCGGCTGCGGATTTTGTGTCTCCGGGTTGTGGCACCAGGCACAGCGGAGATTGCAGCCCTTCAAAAACACGGTGGTCCGCATGCCGGGTCCATCATGGAACGACATGCGCTGGATATTCGTAATGAGCAGCTCCTGCATGGCGCCGCCTCCGTTTCTTCCCCCCCCCCGCCGCAGCAGGGTTTCATATTGAAGTTGCAAAAAAAGTATGTTATAATACTATAACAATCGATAATTCATCGGAGAATTGAGGATGGAATATGGTAAAATTAGATGATGTTGCAAAGCTCGCCGGCGTGTCCAAGGGAACCGCCTCGCGCGTGCTCAACAATCGCGGCTACATCTCCCAGCAGACGCGCGAGCGCATCGAGGCCGCTGTCAAGGAGCTCAACTACTACCCCAACGAGAATGCGCGCAACCTGCTCAAGCGCCGCTCCGGCATGATCGGCGTCGTCGTGCCGACCATCACCTATCCCTATTACTCCGAAATGATTTCCTTCCTTGAGAAATTCCTCAAGGCAAGCGGATACAAGATCCTGCTGTGCAACACATCGTTCAGTTCCGGTGCATCGCAGGACTATATCAAGCTCCTCAACAACAATCGTGTCGACGGAGCCATTATTTTCAACTATAAGCTTACCGAACAGGACTACGCCAGCCTCTCCTTCCCGATCGTCTCTATTGACCGCCATATCCGCGACGAGGCGTCGTATGTCGCCTCCGACCATGTGCAGGGCGGCACACTGGCCGCCGATTGTCTGCTGCGCTGCGGCTGCCGGCACGTGATCCAGATCGGCGGCTCATTCGAGGACGACGCACCCTGGAATATCCGCCATCAGGTTTTCCGCGATATCATGGCAAAGCACCAGGTGGACTGCTTTTCCTATGAGCAGGTCCGTGACTCGCACACCTTCCACGATTACCGGCAGATCGTCCTCGGCCTTCTGCGTGAGCATCCGGAAACGGACGGCATTTTCTGCAACGATCTTTGTGCGGCAGCTGTGCTGAACGCCGCCATGTCCCTGCAGCTGCGCGTACCGGAACAGCTGAAAATCATCGGCTATGACGGGACATTTCTCTCAGAAATCGTGACGCCGTCCATCACAACCGTCTGGCAGAACACAGAAAAAATCGCCAGTTCAGCAGCAGATATCATCGTCAAAATGATCGACGATCCCAGCTTTTCTTCGTACCACCTGACGCTTGGCGTCAGGCTCATTGAGCGCGACAGCACACGCTGCGGCTGAAGGATGCATAGACAGGTTTCAGATGCACCCTGAACAAAAAGGGGATGTTGCCAAGGCAGCATCCCCTTTGCGTATGTGTTGGGGTTTACCCCTTGACGGCGCCGACGGTCATACCGTCGACCACATGGCGCTGGAAGATCCCGTAGAATACGAGCTCCGGCAGCAGCACCATGACGCTGTAGGCGGCCAGGCCGCCGTAATCGATATTGTACTGCCCCTGGAATGCCGCAATGCCGCGCGAAATGGTGTAATAGGCCGGCTTTTCAATCATAATGGAGGCGAACGGATATTCGTTCCAGATATACAGCAGGTTGAATATGATCACCGTTGCCAGAACCGGCTTTGCAATCGGCACAAGAATCTTCGTCATCAGCTGCCACAGGCTCACGCCGTCCATCAGCGCCGCCTCGTCAAGCTCCTTGGGTACGGTACGGAGATATGCAGTAAACAGCAGCGTATTGAAGGAAATGGATGTTGCGATATACGGCAGGATCAGCGACAGCTGCTGGCTAAAACCAAGGAATTTATTGATCTTATAGATCGGAAACAGCAGGATAAACGGGCTGACCGCAAGTCCCAGCTGCAAAAATCCCTGCAGGCCGCTGCGCACACCGTCACTGCGGTAATACAGCCGGGTCAGGCCCACGGCGCTGGAAAACGTAATGACGATCTCCACAGCAAGCGAGCAGACAGCGATAAAAGCCGTATTTTTGTACAGCGTGAACAGATCCAGCGTCTGCAGCGCGGATACATAGTTCCCAAAGTCCAGCGCATTCGGCAGCGAGAGTGGATTGTTCATGATCTCGCTGTTCGGCTTCATAGAGATAAAGACCAGCCAGATGATCGGGATCACAATTGCGATTGTCAGAAGCACCATCAGGACGTAGCACACGCCCAGCTTTTTTCTTACTCTCATGGCAGGCCCTCTCAATCTTTCCCGCGCAGCAGCAGCGTATAGATTCCCATGAGGATCAGCGAAATCAGGAACGTCGCTGTAGCCAGCGCCATGCCGTAGCCGTATTCTCCCCGGGCAAACGTTGTGTTGTACGCGTAGGTCACGAGTGTTTCTGAGTAATGCGTCGGGCCGCCGCCGGTCAACTGCTGCACCGTCTCAAAAATCTTCATCGAGCCGGTGATAATCAGGATGCCGACCGACACAAACGTGTCGCGCAGCGCCGGAATCGTCACATGCAGCAGCCGCTGCCAGAAATTTGTCCCATCGACAGCTGCCGCCTCCATCATCTCGTGCGGAATCGTCTTGAGCCCGGCAAGATAGATAGCCGCAATATAGCCGGCCTGCTGCCAGAAATAGACGAACGCAATACTGTAGGGCGAGAGCGTTTTGCCGCCGATCCACTCGAGCGCCAGCTTGTCAAGGCCGATGGCCCGCAGGACATTGTTGACAAGGCCCGTCACCGGGTCGAGCAGGTATCCCCAGATAACGCCCGCAATGATGCTTGCGATGATGGCCGGCGCAAAGATCAGCGCCTTGCACACGTTCACGCCGCGCATCGGCTGGTTCAGGAGCATCGCCACAAAGAACGCGCCGATGCCAAGCAGAAGGATGGAGATACCGAGGATAATCGCTGTGTTTTTCAGCGCGATCCAGAAATACGGATCATCCAGCAGACGGATGTAGTTTTTCAGTCCGTACAACCGCGGCTTGCTGATCCCGGAGTATTTGGTAAAGCTGTAGTAAAGCGAAACAAGGATCGGCAGGATGATGTAGACCACATACACCAAGCAGGTCGGCAAAAGCAGTAGCAGCTTATTCTTTTTTGTACTGAGTAATTGCATGTTCTCTCCTTCCGGCGTATCCGCCTGGCGGCCGGTCTGCGATCATCCCGCCATTGGATCCTGCCTTGTTTTACTGTGCGTTCTCGGCAAAGGCAGTGTCGATGGACGCAACCGCCTGCTCCGTGGTGATGTTGCCGAGCATGAGGCTGTTCATCGCGTCATAGAAGGTTTCGCTGACGGATGCAGTCAGGGATGCGACCGGGTTGCTGGCTGTAGTGCTTGCATAGCCGGTAGCCAGTGCCTCAGAGATTGCGGCAAAGGCCGGGTTGGTGTTTTCCATCTGCAGATCCGCATAGGTGGCAATGGGAATGTTGGAGTTGTCAAACAGGATGGACGAGCCTTCCTGGCCAAAGTAGAACGCGAGGAAACGATAAACAGCAGCCTGCTTGGCCTCGTCCTTTGCAACGTCCGCGCTCACAACGAACGGGCAGTTTGCGAACTGGTTGCTGGTTTTCTGCGAATAATCGGAATCCGTATAGGTCGGGCCCCACCAGAAGCCGACGTTCTCGCCGAGTGCTTCGCCGATTTCACCGGCATCCCACTGGCCGGAGGTGAAGATAGCCGCCTGGCCGGTCGTGAACAGGTTCTTGGCCTCGAAATAGTCGATGGTTGCCATGTTCTGCGGATATGCGCCGGCGGCGCCAAGCTCTGCAAGCTTGTCAAACAGCTTGGAGAATACCGCGCTGCTCTGCGAGCCATCGGCGATTGCCGCAATGTTTTCCGCATAGCCATAGCGGTTCAGGCTGCCAAGATAACCCCAGACACTGTAGTTGGTCATAGCGCCCTGTGCGAAGGTCGTTACGCCGTTGTCGTGCAGTGTCTTGACCATGTCCAGAAGCTCCTCGTATGTCGTCTCATTTGTCAGCTCGGGCAGACCGTTGTCTGCAAAGATAGCCTTATTGTAATAGAAGCCGGTCACAAGCGAGGTGTAAGCCAGACCGTAGATCTCGCCGTTTTCGCCAGCATAGCAGTTCTTGATGGCATCGGGGATTGCGCTGTCAATGTCGGGGTTCTGGCTGAGGAAATCGTTGAGCGGCAGCAGATAGCCGTTCTCGCCATACTCCAGCACGTCGCCCTCCTGGCACCAGAAGATATCCGGCAGTTCCCCGGACTGCGCCCAGAGCTTGAGCTGCTTGTTGTGCTCCTCGGTCAGGTGCTCAACGAGCTCAATCTTCACATCGGGGTTCTCCTGCTGGAAAGCCTGAATCGCCTGATAGACGGCAGGCTCCTGCTCCTGCGTGTTGGACACGTGCATGGCAAGCGTGATGGTGGTCACATCACCATTGGTGTCCGTGGGCTGCTCCGCTTCAGTGTCTGCCGGCTGCTCTGCCGCTGTGTCTGTGGTGGTGGCTGCGTCGGCGGCCGTGTCCGTCGTGGTTGTCTCTGTCTTGGCTGTGCAGGCTGCCAGTGCCAGCAGCATGGTCAGCGCAAGGATGACTGCAATAATCTTTTTCATGGGTTCCTCCTTGATCTTCATGTGATTGATTGTGTGTTTTCCGATATGACAATCGATTATCATATCCGTTGTTATATAGTGTAGTAATTGCGGTCTGTTTTGTCAAGAATGCAAGCGCCAAAAAAAATTTTTTGTCGGTTTCGATAATTTGCAGTCATTCACATTGTGTATTTTGCTGATTAAATTTGATTTTTTCCTGTTTATCTGTAGGTCAATCGATTTTCTATATGGATATAAATAGACCGCTTCGGATCTGCCGAAGCTGCACGGCCTATAACCATCATATCGGTCCTGGGATTGCCGCTCCGTCAGGCCGCCTGCACAGCGGAGAATCTGCGGTACTGCTTCTGATTTCTGCGAAAAAAGCCGCGGATGGCCAGCAGCACAAACGCTGCAGCAGCGAGATAATAGACAGGCAGTGCAACGCTCCACGCGCGTTCCGGAATCAGCTGCCTGATGGCTGCCGCATCCAGCAGAATGTAAATCAGAAGCTGCTCACTGCCCACAACGAATGGGCGGAGAATGGCGGCGCGGATGGCCATCCGAGCAACACCCAGCGCCAGTTTCGGCGCATCCTTTGCACTGCATACCTCACCTCCAATCGTCACAAAACCGCAGAAATAGATTGAGCCATGGCAGAACATCGAAATATAGATACCCCTGATACCCGTCCGCGTGCAGCCAGCCCGAGAAGCCTTTCAGGAAAGCCTCCGCATGCTCCGCTTTTCGGGTGGGCTGGTACTCATACAGTACAATGGCCTGTTTTGCGCAGCCGCTGGTGCGGTACAGCCACATGTAGGACTTGCTGGTAGAGGAACGTCCCGGCTCTTTCAGCACCTGCAAGGTCGTCTCATCTGCGTGCAGCACCGGCTCCTTGCAGAGCCGTTTATACAGCGCATCGTAGACCGGCTGCAGCCATTTCTCCGAAGCCTTCAGCAGCCAGTTGGCCATAGTCTGCCGGGACAGCTTCAAGCCCTGACGATTGAATTCCTGTTCCAGCCGGTACAGCGGCGAGTGCATGACGAATTTCTGTGCTGCCAGATACGCCACTGCCTCCGCGGAGGCAAAGCTGCCTGGCAGCAGCGCAGGCTCTTTCGCTGCCTTCACAATGTTGGCCTCGCCGGTCTCCTGCTCGCAGCTCTTGCAGGCGTAGGTGTAGTATACGTCCTCGCGAACCCAGAACTCCGCCGGCTTCATCTGCAGCGTCCGGCGCACATCCTTGCCGATCTCAACCAATTCGCTGCCGCAGGCAGAGCAGATCCGCTCATTCTCCGGCAGACGGTGCTCCACCACCTCAGTGCGAGTCCCCTCCGGAACGACGTCCAGCACATTGCCGGACTGCCGCTTGCGCTCGTGCGCCTTCACAGCAACAGGCTTCTCAGCGGCGGCTTTGGTTCCAGAGGCATAGGCTTCCTCCTCGTTGTAAGTAAAACTCAGCTGCTCCATGACCATCTGCTCCGCCTGTTCCGAAGAACGGCCAAACAGCTTCTTTTGGGACAGCTTCAGCTGCTCCAGCAGCCACTCATTTTGCAGTGTCAGGCCGGTAATGACCTGTGACTGCTTCTGAAATCGCTCATATTCCGCACGGGAAATGGTGACCATTTCCGCCGTGTTACTTGTCTGCATTTCTCTGTTTTCCATGCAAACATTATACCACAGAATGCGGCAAAAAGCCGGTGTTTTCCATGATTTCCACCTATTTTCCCTGCTCAGACAGTGGTCAATCCCGTTACCGGACGGTGGGCTTTCGGCTGCTCGATCTGCAGCCCCTCCATGAGCCAGCGGTACTGCTGCGGCGTTAGCACCTTCACCTCGGATTCCGAGCGCGGCCACTGGTACGCGCCCTGTTCCAGTCGCTTGTACAGCAGGATGAAGCCGTCCTTTTCCCAGTACAAGCCCTTGATACGGTCTCGCCGCCGCCCGCAGAACAGGAAGAGGGTGTTGGTAAATGGGTCCAGCTCAAACTGCTGCTGGACGAGGCGCGCCAGGCCGTCTATGCCTTTACGCAGGTCTGTGTAGCCACAGGCAATATAGACTTTATCTGCGCCGGTGAAATCGTTCAGCATAGGCGCAGAAGTTCTACCAGCATTTTCAGCTGTTCCGTATCGCACCCGGGATAAATATCCAGACTGGCGTTTCCAATATGCAGCGTTGCGGAACGTTCCGCAGCGTTGCGTGATACCTGTTTCGGTGCCGGAAGCTCTGCAAACCTGACGGCCGACACACTCGAGCACGGCTCTGTTTCAGCCAAATCCAGAAATTCCCGTTCCCAACGGTAATAGGTTGCTGCATTGATTTCTTCTTGTCTGCACCACGCCCGCACTGACAGGCCGCTGCTGCGGCAGTCCTGTATTCGTGCCGCCCACTCCTGCAGCTTTGCACGGTGTTTCAACTTTGCGCTTGTCATCTTGATGTCCTCCAGTAAACGACAGTAACGGAATGTTGCAAAACATTCCTCTACTATTGTCTCATCCCTGTCTATGCGCGGGGAGATTTGACGGTTACAAAACTCCGACCGTCGACATTGCTCCTGTCAAGCTCTATCCTTATGTAAAAAAGCAAGACGCAAACTCATGCATTTGAGTTTGCGTCTTGCTTTTGCCCGTACCGACTGTACCCCCCCATGACACATTGTGTACCTATGAGGTGAAACAGTTGTAGTGGACGGCATTTTTCATGCCTATCTTTACATCACGGGTTATGGCTACTCCACGACCGTCGGCGCAAGCTGGCTGGCTCCGCTGGTCGAGGCCGGCGAGGGCGTCAGCATTTCGTTCCACTTTGACAAGCAATCCAAAGAAAAAATCCTGGCGAAGATCTCGCAGCAGACCATGATGAACCGCAGCCGGATGCGCGACGTTGCAGACACCCGGCAGGACTTCGAGGAGCTGGACAGCGCCATCGCCTCCGGGATGTACTTAAAGGACGTAATGAACCGGCAGGGCGAGGATTTTTATTATATGCACACGCTCATTGAGGTCACAGCCGGTGACCCTGAAACGCTGGAGCATCGTGTCACAGCAGTTGAAAAGCTCTGCGTCTCCGTGGACATGATTGCCCGGCGGTGCGAGTACAAGCAGGAGCAGGCGTTCTTATCCATGCTGCCAATTCTCTACCTCGACCCGGACATTGAACGCAAATCCCGCCGCAATGCGCTTACCAGCGGCGTGGCGGCGGCGTTCCCGTTTGCGTCCTATGAGTTGTCTGACCGCAACGGCATCTTCCTTGGTCTCAATATGTACAACCGTTCGCCGGTCTTTCTGAATCCTTACGACGACTATAAATACACGAACGGCAACATCTGGATCGGCGGCTCGTCGGGGGCAGGCAAGACGTTCACGCTCCAATGCGTCGGCGGCCGTCTGCGGCAGCAGGGCAAGCGTGTCATTTACATCATCCCAAAGAAAGGTCACGAATTTCGACCGCGCTGCGAACAGCTCGGCGGTCTGTATCTGCGGATGTCCCCGTCCTCACCGGACTGTCCGAATATCATGGCGATCCGCAGAAAATCGCTCGATACCTATGCGGGTCTCAAGGGGCTTGCCTCCCGGGATGATTCCGTGCTGGCGGATAAAATTTCGCGGCTTATCATCTGGTACAGCCTGCAAAAACGCGACCTCAGCGACGAAGACCGGAACTATCTGGACACATCGCTGGTCGAATGCTATCGGCGCTATGGCATTACGTTTGACAACGCTTCCGTTCTGAACGAGGACGGGAGTTTTGGCAGAATGCCCATTCTGGCGGACTGGTACGACGTGCTGCAGGAAAGCACGGATACGCGGCATCTGGCTGTTGTGCTGGCGCGGTATGTGACCGGCTCAGCCTCGGCCATGGGCAGCCGCAACGAGATCGACCTCGATAACAAATATATCGTTATTGACACTTCGGGTATGCCGGACGATCTGCTTCTGCCCGGCATCTTCTGGGCGACGGACATTGCAAACGACCTCATTTCCGGCGCGGGTGGGCAGCTCTCGGCGCTGATCTCCGATGAGCTGTGGTCGCTGGTCGGCGCGAACTCCAACCCACTGGCGGCTGGGTACATTCAGGAAATGGTCAAGACCATCCGCGGCCTCGGCGGTATCGCCATCACGTCCACACAGGGTATGCAGGATCTTTTCTCACTGGATAACGGTAAATACGGTAAAGGCATCCTGGATTCCAGCCGCATCAAGATCGTCATGCAGATGGAAGAGCAGGAAGCGCGGCTGATTCAAAATGTTCTGAATCTCTCCGAGGAAGAAGTCCGTCAGATCACCAGATTCCGCCGCGGCGAGGGGCTTCTTTGCATCGGCTATAACCATGTGCCGATCGCGTTCTACGCGACGCAGAAGGAATACGACGCCATTACAACATCCCCAACAGATTTGTTAAAGAGAAAGGAACGAGAAGCATGAACGAAGAACGATTTGCGGCAGAAACAAAAAAGATCCAATCCGTCATTACCAAAGCCTCGCAGAAAGCAGGCGCTCTGTCCGCACTTTCTGACGGCGGCAGAATGAGCCGCGAGAAATTACAGCTTACATTAGAGGAAACCGCGTATTTTTTCGAGTCCGCAACGCTCTACTTACGCGCCCTCTGCGAAACACAGATGCCGGGCATTGGCGGATACGGGCGGCGCGACGGTCTGGAGTTCCAGCTTCCGTCTGGTCATATTGAGATTGCGGGCGCAGGCTGGGTGCATATGCAGATCGACACGCTTCTTCCTCACTGCCGGTATATGCCCGCGACTTGGCTGACGGATACTGTGCGGCAGCTTTTGACCGCGTATATGCAGCGCACAAATTTCCGCCTGCATTTCAAACAGATGCTTTTGGTGATCGACGAACACAGCGATGTGGACGGACGGCATGTATTCGACCAGGACAACAAGGGCTGGAAAGCTGTGAGCAATGCGCTGAAAGGCTTGGTCATTGATGATGACGACCAGTACCACCTATCCGTCCACATGATGTCCAGCCGCAGCGCGGAGAATGTCTGCCACATCAGTCTGGTGCTGCCAGAATCCGCGGATGAGTTCTTTCAATATCATCAAAAAGGCATCGCTTACAATCCCTTGGAGCCATCCGTAATGGTCAATTTTTCGCTGGTTTCGGAGGCATCATCTGTACCGGCAACCTGCTGATGGCTTGGAACGGCAAAAAGTCCTTATCAATCAATGGATTTTTATGTGCCGACCCATCACGGGCCGTGAGAAAAGCTGTCATCTACGCAAACCCATCACGCGCGGCAGGAAAAACAGGCGTATTTGCCGAAATTGTGATTGCGCCGGAACCGGCGCAAGAACGGTTTCGGCAAACCGCAGGAAAGGAAGGGTGGGAAAGCTGCATGATGCTGAGTTGTCGTGACCTTGATATTCTGCGGCTGCTCCGCTGGTGCCGGATGACCCGGTCAAAAGAACTCTATGAGGCATTCTCCAAAGATGAAGTTATGAATCTCAGCGCCGCGCAGATGATCCGTTTTTCTGACGCGGCGAAAGCCTGGCTTCTGACGCCGTGCGGGAATCGTGTTCTGGGTTCCTCTGGGTTTGCTCTGCCGCCTGCCAAGGCTTCAACATACCGGGAACCGGATATTACGCGCAGACTGCGGCTGGCGCAGATCGTCACAACGGCGTATGCCGCCGGTGTCAACATGTTTCTGACAAAGGAATCTGAATTGCAATCTCAGCCATCTTTGTTTTTGCCATTTCTGCATCGCAATCGCGGCTCTAATCCGTGGGGCAGCACCCGCGTGGCGGCGCTGCTCCATACCGGCGACCTCATGTGCGCGATCCACTGGGTCAGCCCTGGTATCGGCTGCGTTGCGCTGACGGATGAACTGACCGCGTTCCAAAATCACACGGCGACAATTCCCGCAAAACAGCGCGCCATGATCTTTTCCGCGTCCAGCTACGAAGAAATTCTTGCTGAACTGGATGCCGGGCAAAAGGACCAGAACACGCGCCTACAATCTTACCGCGAGGTCTATGACTGCCTGAAGCTGCCGCTGTTTCTGCTGCCGTGCAATGGCACAGGCTGCTTGCAGCTCCGCATCATAGGTGTTCCAAATTACCGTGAACTTCTGGCGAGGATCATCCTGAAGTCGCACTATGTCCCGCCGCCCGCGGATCGAGCGATGTATGACGTACTGTATCATGGTGTGCCATTCGTCATGGCGGCGGATATGGATCTGCGGCGCATTGACGCGGCGGTAGACGATGCCCGTTCGGACAGCATTTCCCAAATCGCGCTGGCTGCACTGCCGGAACAGGTGGAAGCTGTTCTGAACCGCCGTTACCGCGAAACCGGAAAGGCGCGTGTCTTTACGATTACGGATGCGGCATTGCGGGAGCTGCTCGGAAGCACCGTGCCATACGCGCCGCCTGATCTGCCATTTTACACATCGGAAGGAGGTGTTCTGGATGTTCCGCCTCTCAAAGCTCCTTGAAAAGTTGGAGGACAAATCAGAAGCAAGATTCAAAAGCTGGTTTGCCCGAAACAAAGCCAAGCTGCCCATGCGCGTGCCAGCCGTCATTGTCGGCTGGTATTTTTATGGGATGTTTCTCAATTCGCTGCGGCTTGGAATTGCATCGACCTTTCACACCGGCGAGGATGAGATCAAAAGCATCTGGGTGCTGAACCCCTTCAAAAACTGGGGTGCGGTATTCACGGGCTTTGGAATTGTAACGACGCTGGTGATCGTGCTGATCATCTGCCTCATCACGAAAAAGGGCTACATCTGGTTCTCCGGCTACAAGTACACGCATGACCCGCGCGGGTTTGACATTCTTCCGGACGGCACGCATGGCACGTCCGGTTTCCTGACGGAAAAAGAAATGCGAGAATTTCTGGAGCTGTCGCCCGCAGGCAAGACGGAGGGCATGATCCTCGGCAAAGTCAAAAAGCATCCGGACGATCCGGACGCTTATGCGCTCTACGCGGCGCACCGGATGGTTGCCGGGGACAACAACAATCTGCTCTGCATCGGCGCGCCGGGCAGCGGCAAATCCAGAGGCTTTATCATCCCGTTCCTCATGGGCTGCGCGAAACGCGGCGAGTCCGCATTCATCACGGATGCCAAGGGAGAGCTTTTTGAACGTCTTTCTCCGTATTTCCGCCAGCACGGCTTCTATGTGAAAGCTGTGAATTTTCTGGACATGGAACACTCGGACGGTTGGAACTGTCTGTATGGACTGGACACCCAGCCGCAGCTCGTGCAGACGGTAGCGAATACGATCGTGCAGAATACGTCGGGGCCGAAGGAAGCCAACGACTTCTGGAGTCGGGCAGAGTTGAACCTCCTGATGGCGCTCATTCACTATGTCGTCAATCTGCGCGATGCAAACGGGAATTTGCTCCCCATTGAACAGCGCGGGCTCGGTGATGTGTACCGCATGATCGCGACGGAGAGCATTGAGGAGATCAACCACAGGCTAGCTGCTCTCCCGCCAGAGCATCCGGCCAAATACCCGCACGGTCTGTTCCTCAAGGCAAAGGAAAATCTCTGGGGCAACATCGTCATTGGGCTTGGCAACCGTCTGGCGGTCTTTCAGAGCCGTCTGGCGGACAAGATCACGCGCAACCACGATGTCGATCTCCTGCTCCCCGGAAAGCGACCCTGTGTGTATTTTGTCATCATTTCCGCGCAGGACAGCGCGTACCGCTTTTTGTCCTCGCTGTTTTTCTCGCTGGCGCTGCCGCAGCTGTCAAATTTCGCGCGCCTGCAATGTCCGGGCGGACGGCTGCCGGTGCTGACGAACTTCTGTCTGGACGAATACTGCAACATCGGCTATCTGGACGGCGTGGCGGACAGTCTCAACAGCATCCGCGGCTTTAACATGTCCGCGCAGATCGTCGTGCAGAGTTTATCACAGTGGCAGGAAAAGTATCCGGGCAAGGAGTGGGAAAATCAGCTTGCAACGTTCGACCAGACGCTCTACATGGGCTGCAACGATCTGACGTCGGCAAAGTACATCTCCGAAAAATGCGGCAAGGTGACGATCTCCGTTCTCAACAACCAGATGCCGATGATGCCACTTTTTTCACCGGTGTATTCGTCCACGCGCCCGTACTCGCAGACGCGAAGCAACACGCAGCGCGACCTGATGAACCCCGATGAAGTCCTGCGTTTGGAGAACCGGAAGTGTCTTGCACTGTTCAAGGGGCACAAGCCCGCGCTCCTCTACAAAATGACGCCGGAGGAGCTGCCGGACTACGTCGGCCTCACCACCTGCCGGGTCATTGACTATATCCCGGAATGGCGGAGAAAAGAAGCCGAAGTAACGCCGCAAAAGCAAGCACCTGTTCAGAAAGAATCGTCAAACATCCCCAAACCGCCCGGCAAAGGAAAACAACCAGACCGCAGCGGGCAGCCGCCCGCCTACGATCTGGCTGAGGATGATGTGATTGGAATGGTGGAGTGTACGGTGGAATCTATCCGCGGCTTATAATTGGATGATCTGGTCCTCATTGATCAGCAGCAGGTCATCACACTCTTTGCTGAATGCGAGCAGCCGGTCGGAAAAGCCGCTCTTGGAGAACAGACCATAGAGCACCTGATAGCCTTGCCGGATAAAGCTGTTCTGGAGATCAGCCGAAGCCGCAACCTTTTGCTGCAGCGCCGTGAGGACAGGCAGATCGACCGGTTTTTGATGGTACTTGCATTCTCCGATAAACAGCCGTTTGCTCTGGCGGTCAACCGCCGCTACGTCGATTTCCGTGTCGGCATTCAGATCGTTATGCCAATACGAGCCGATTCGGGAGGGAACGAACGCAAGCTGTCCGCTCCGGCAAAGCTCCGCAAAGATGTTCTTGCAGATATCCTCATACGCAAACGCGACAAAGCTGCTGATAAAGGTCTTTTGCAGCTCGTCCAACACGATCTGCTGATTGTCCAGCTCCAGTTCTCCCTTATACGGATAGACATATCGGAACCAGAAGCGGGTAAAGTTGTCCGATACAAAATACAGTCCTTTTCGGGAATGCTCCGGATTCTTTTCCGTGATCGGCGTTTCCTTCACAACAAAGCCCAACTCGGACAGTGTTGCCAGATACGGCGAGATGGAGGGGCTTTCCTGCTCAAGAACGCCGCAGATCTTACTCAGCTTGTGGTTGCCGTCTGCAATGACCCGGATGATGGAGAAATAATTGATTGGCGTCTGCACCTCATCGCGCAGCAGGAAGTTTGGTTCCTCATATAGAAAGCCATTTTTGGACAGCACGATCGAGCGGATCTGATCGATCAGCGGTTCCTGCTCGGTAAAGAACTCCAGATATTTCGGCACACCGCCGGTCAGCGCATATTGCTGGACAGCCTGATCGAAGGGCAAGGACTGCGCGGCATAGACCGCCGTAAACGGCAGCGGCATCAAGCGGATCTGCGCTGATCTTCTGCCATAGAGCGGACTGTCATAGGAAAGCGCGTGCTTTTTCATCATTCCGATCAGCGAACCGCTGAGGATCAGCATGATATTGCTGTCCTGTAAAAACTCATCCCAGATATTTTGCAGGATGGATGGGAAGGCCGGGTTGGTTTTGACCATGTATGGAAACTCATCAAGCACGATCACCTTTTTCTGGTCCGGCTGGTATGCTGCGACCGCACGAAACAGGTCAGCCCAATCAGAAAACGTCACATTGCCAAGCAGCGCATTCCCAGTGGCTCTTGCGATCACACCGGCCATTCGCTTCATGCTCTGCGCCTCAACCTCCTCCGTGGCGAGGAAATATACGGCGGGTTTATCCTTGATAAATTCTTTGATCAGCCGGGTCTTTCCGACGCGCCGCCGGCCGTAGATCACAACAAAACCGCCGTCACGACGATATTCCTGTTCAAGCGTCCGCAATTCACTCTGCCTGCCAATAAATTTCATTCCGGCTCACGTCCTTTAATATAATTTCAATTATGCTAATTTGAATTATGCTATTAGTATGGCAGACGATTGTAAAAAAGTCAATCGAAACTTCTGTTTTAGTGAAACTATTTGATTTGGAGGGAATCCCCATGAAAGCAGCCAAGCTGACCGAGCATCCAAGTTTCCGGCTGATGCGGCAGACGGACGTACAGAACGTCTGGCACATGCAGATGCCGCGATGGTTATTTTCCGACCCGCGATATGCGGATATGAGTCTGGACGCGAAGGTGGTGTACACCTTTCTCCTGAACCGCTTCCAGCTCTCGCGGCGCAACGGCTGGGTGAACGACGCGGGCGAGGTGTTCGTGATCTTTCCCCGCAAGGCGCTGGCGAAGGAGCTTCGCATCTGTGAGCAGCGCGTCACGGCGGCGTTCCGCAAGCTGGCAGAGCTTCAGCTCATCTGGGAAAAGCGCTGCGGGCGCGGCGACGCCAATCAGATCTATCTGGCCAGCGTCACGCCCATCGACGATCCCGGCTACGAATGTGCACCGTTCTGCTCTGAATCGTATGAATCATGCGGTTCCAGAACCACGGATTCTGCGTTTCTTGAAGCGGAAGAGCTGCAGGATCTGCCGCCCCAGAACCCCAAAATTCCTGCTTTTAGAACCGCAGATCCTGATGCTCCAGAACCGCAGGATCCGGGCGCAAGTAATACTGATTTTAGTCAACCTGATACAGTTTTCTCAGATGTCAGTCCATCCGTACCTTCGGAGGACGGACCGGCGGACGATGAAAAAGAGCTCACGGGCATTCTGGATGCTTGTGAGCTTTCGTATTTCGAGCCGGAGGTAGCGCGTGTTTTTGAGAACGCCATTGAGCGGCTTTTCTACTCGGACAACCTGCGCATCGGGCAGGCCGTTCTGCCAAGAAGCCGGGTACGTTCGCGGCTGCATCTGCTGAACTATTTCGTTTTGCAGGAAGCGGAGATCAAGTTGCACGCGAACCGGAATGTGCCGGTCAGGGATTCTACGAAATACGTTATGTCAACTATCTATAACTGCATCACGGAAACGGAAAGTGACCTGCTGGTCGATCCGTATCTCAATTCGCTGCGCTCGCCGCCGGGAAAGGGGCGAGGCTGATGCTGCTGACGAAACAGCAAAAGTATCTGCTGGCCGCGCTGGAGGAACTCGGCTGCGCAGAGCAGAGGCAGCTTGCCGCGCTGCTGCAAAAGATGTTTGCCTTTTCTTTGTTTGACGATGCCGTGCGCGTGACCAGTGCCTGTGTGCGCCAGATGCAGATGGGCGGGCTGCTGCAAATTTCCGACAACATCGTCAGTCACTGCGGAGAACGGGCAGATTCGCAGCAGATAGAAGCCATTGACGTGATGCTGGAGCTGTCCGCAGCGCAGCCAGAGAATTTCTATGCCGTGGACAAACATACTCTGCTCCGCTTCTCGCTTGGAGAACCCGGTTTCAAGCAGTTTGTCATCGTGTCCGGCAGCGATCCGCCACCGGAGCATGAGATTCAGCAGGACAAAAAGATCATTGCTCTGCTGCCCGACGGCACTAAGCCAGAGATCTTTCCATACACCAGACCCGTCATTTTTGCCATCCGGCAAGAGAACGGTATTCACCGCTTCTTTGCCAGAAAATAATTATTACAGGAGGAACTACAAATGCCCAGAAAGAAAGCCGAACCCGAAGTGCTGCAGGAGGAAACTGTGCAGCCGGAAATCACCGACATTGAAGAACTCACCCCCGCAGAACGGCCCGGATTGGCGCCGCAAATCGAAGAACCCGTGCAGCCATACGGCGAAGAAGAATCGAGCGCAGCGGAAGAACTGCCAGAACCAAGCGAACCAGAGAAGAAATCCTTCTACGATCTGGACTTCCGTGCGCTCGACCAGGATCTCTCGCCGGAGCAGCGGCAGGAGTGGAACACGATCTATGCTTCCTTCCGCAGCCGAAGCGTCATGCGCGGCACGATCATCGGCGTCGATCCCCATTCCATGACCGTCCGCAGCGCGCAGACCGGACAGGTCGAGACCAAGCGGATGTACTGCGCGGTCATCGTGCCGTTCCGCGCGCGTATCCTGATCCCCGAAACGGAAATGTGGGCAGAAAGTGAAGAACGCCCGGCGTTCGTTTTACGGAACATGCCGGGCGCTCAGATCGATTTTGTCATTACTCATGTGGATCGTGAGGCAGGCTTCGCCATTGGCTCTCGCCGTCTGGCGCTGGCCTCTCGACGCTATTTCTTCTCCACGCAGCCGCTCCACCAGCCGGGCAGCCGTGTGCCGTGCCATGTGCTGGCCGTCGGCCCGCGCCGGTGTCTGGTCGAATGTTATGGCTACGACGTGAACCTTTCGCAGCGCGATATGAGCTATGCCGCTATTCCAGACCTGCGGGAGCAGTACCATCCGGGCGATGAGCTGACCTGCGTGGTCAAGCAGTTTGACCGCAAAACCGGTACCTTGGAGATCTCCGTCAAGGAGACGGTGCCGAACCCCTTCGACGAAGCCAGTCTGCGCCACCCCGTCGGCTGCCGCCGCAGAGCAAGCATCGCGGGCAAATATGCCGGCGGCGTGTTCTGTAACCTCCCCGACGGCGCTGTCGTCATGTGCCGGTACTCGTTCCATTACGAAGACTCCGATTTCAAAACCGGCGATACCGTTATGGTCGTGATCCAGCGGTATGACGAGGGGAAAAAGCAGATCTTTGGGAAGATCGTAGGACGATAATGCGCAAATATATAAACGGCAAAGCGCATTATACGCCTTGCCGTTTCGTTGCGAAAGATTATGATTTTTCGCGCTGCTGGTGTGGCTGCGGAACATACTTTTCTTTTTGGTACTTCTGATATTTTCCCGTTCTTTCCGATTGTCCACCAGAATCAAGAGTCTGCTCGTCATAGATAATCGGCTCGGTGCAGACCGCATCCATCAAAATGCGCTCCAGATGCTCATACTCAGAAATCTGATCCAGTGAGGCCATGACAAAGGAATCGCGCACATATCCCGCACTCGCAGCCATCAATTCGTGATCCATGTAATAACCATAATGCTCAACGAACAGCGTCATCATCATAACGACCGTTCGTGTATTGCCTTCACGAAACGGATGCACCTGCCATACACGCGGAAACAGCCTTGCAAGATCATGTACAAATTCTTCTTTGGAGAACCGCTCCCACTGTTTTGCTGAAATAGCGGTGTATGCTTTTTCCAAATCATCTGGAATTGCTTCATCGTTGCTGTACCAGACGCTGCGCCCGCCCAGCAAACGCTCCCGCTTTTCGATATTGATGATCCGATACTGACCGGCCCAATCATATGAGGATCGATGAAGATGTGCTTCCGGAGTTCCGGCAGCTGAGCCGCTCGTTCAACCAGATGCTGGAGCGGCTGAACAACGCCTTTGCCGCCCAGCGGCAGTTCACCGGCAACGCCGCCCACGAGCTGCGCACGCCGCTGGCACTGATGCAGGCGCAGCTGGAGCTGTTTTCCGCGGAGCATCCCGATGTGCGGCCGGAGACGGCGGAATTCCTCACACTTTTGCGCGAGCAGACGGAGCGGCTGACGCAGATGACCAAGACGCTGCTGGAGATGAGCAATTTGCAGCAGGTGGCGCGGAACGAGCAGCTCCAGCTCGCCCCCATGGTCGAGGAGATCTTTACGGATCTTGCGCCGCTGGCGGAGAAGCGAAGCATCACGCTGGAAGCGGAGGGCGACGCCGCCCTGACCGACAGCGACGCGCTGATCTACCGCATGCTCTTCAACCTGACGGAGAACGCTGTCAAATACAACCGCCTCGGCGGCTCGGTGCGGGTCGAGCTTGCACAGGGGGCAGGAAAAGTGCATCATTCGCGTTTCCGACACCGGCTGCG
>ERZ859738.712-NODE-712-length-19896-cov-3.253566_pt1 | contig 19896 bp, 21 predicted proteins | sample MGYA00510122_ERZ859738 | MGnify/ENA primary metagenome ERZ859738 (study PRJEB30046, sample SAMN00715139) | human gut metagenome | study: EMG produced TPA metagenomics assembly of the A metagenome-wide association study of gut microbiota in type 2...
TTTCGGTTGTAGACTCGGTTGTGGTTTCCGTTGTGTCCCCGGTCGTAGCTTCGGTTGTTGTCTCCGTTGTGTCACCAGTCGTGGTTTCGGTTGTCGTCTGTTCTGTTGTATCTTCCGAAGACTGATTCTCATATGTACCAAGCTCCCGGATTGTCTCTGCACTATCAATGTCCACGATCTGACGCTGCATTATTACAAATCCCCGGTTACCTTTACAAGGCAGCTCCTCGATCATGTAAGTTCCCGGCAGCAACGCTCCCAGATCCGCTTTTTCTGTTTCTGAAGCTTCTCTTATGGATGTGTTTTCTTCGCTTTTTGTAGCTCCGTCTGCCATAATATCTTCATCGAAAACTTCCCGCTGTGTGCTCTCATCTCCACAAAACCAGATCCCGGCTGTCATATCATATTCCTTCCATGCACTTTCTTCCTGCGTCTGGTTGTATTCATAGATAGCATCATTGATATTGAATTTACCACTTTCCTTACGTCCGGCCGAATCAAAACGTCCATTTACTCCGGTTACCGCAATATGGCTCTCAACAGGATTTCCTGCTTCATCCAGCAACGAAATCCGAAATACAATTCCCTGCATTGATTCTCTGGTTCCTGCATTGATCTTGTCAAATGCAATATCCACCCGTTCTGCCTGCTCGTACACCTTTATCAGTTCCGGTTCTATGACATTCCCACTCTCCACAGAAAAAGTCTGCAGCTCTTTATTCGGATTTCCTGCATCCAGATGAAGTAAAATTTCATTTCCGGTAATTTGCTGTTTCTCTCCTGTCAGTCCGGTTACTTCGATATAACCCTGTCCATGTCCCGGCAACATATACCCCTTTGGTGGCTGGTATTCTGTTATGACCACGGTTCCAGCCGGAAGAATTACTGCACCTGTCTTTTTATCCGTAAATAGAGGATCACTCTGTCCGGTAAGATAAGCTGCATCCAGCTTTGCCTCATAACTTCCGGTCTGCTCGTTATATACTGTCTTAATATACCAGGTTCGGTATGCAGCAGATGCTGCCAATTCTGTTTTTTGCAGGAGTCCCTTATAATACCGCACCTGAAAGACTGCATCCGCAAGAGATGCTCCATATTTTACAGTTCCGGTTCCATTCTCTCTGTCATATTTTGTTAGTGACAGTTTTCCCTGATATACCATTTCTTTCTCTGCAAGCTGCATGGTTGCATTAATCTTGTTTTCCACCGTATCCGGGGATATACAAATATAATGCACATCCGCATCCAGTTTGTAATTTTTTGGAGCACGCTTTTCCTTTACTGCATACCAGCCAAATGGCAATCCGGTAAAACAATGCTTACTCTTATCTGCCTGAATGGAAACGACCTCTCCTGATATCATTCGGAATGCATTTCCGGTTCCGCAGGAATTCCTAATCTCCGGTATTCCGATCACGGTATTTGCCGCATTCATTTTTTCTGTCGTAAATATGCCAACCTGATTTTCTTCTTTATATGGAGCATTCTTTCCTGACACCATATAAACACTATATTCTGCATGTAATAACGAATATGCTGTATTTTCATCCGTCCATTCTTCACCGGCGCTCTTCTTTTCCAGATACAGTTCTCCGGTATTTGGCTGATCTGTAACTTCGATCACATGCTCGATCTCTTTTTTTCCTGTTTCTCTTCCGCCACTGGACAGACATTCTTTTTTTACCGGATCTGTATTCAGCCTGTAATAGCGGTTTGTTTTTGTTTCCTTTGCATAATAGCTTCCACATGGTAGTCCGGAGATCGTATCTGTCCCTTTTTTCTTAAGCGAAACGATCGTTTTATTTCCTCCGGTCGGAATAAATTTCGTGTTTATATCTGTAACAATTCCCGTTCCATCCTTTTGCACTGTAAATGTACCTACATAGAGATTTCCGGTTCCCGGCCTTCCATTCTTGTCCGCCATGTATACCTGATACTGAATATCGGCAAATGTATATCCACCCATATCGGAAATTTCTTTCATCGCACTGCTTTTATGAAGCTGAATTCCGATCGTAATCGGCGATTCCAGTACATCGATCTGCTGCTTGGGATATTTCTCCAAATTTTCTGAAACTCCGATTCCACCATCCTCCTTATCCAGATAGATCCACTTCTGATAGTAGGAAGCCGCTTTTTTATCCTCTTTATTTACAATATAACCTCCGGCATAGGAATATTCATTTCCATTCCACCCTTTCTTTTTCCCTGTTTCCGCAATGTAATACCAGCAACCAACCGGAACTCCGCGCACTTCATATATCCGGTTATCAGAACCATATACCGGATAATATCCTGCATCCGAATTATATTTTGTAACAATTCCTTTTCCGGATGCATCGGTTGTAAAGGTGCAGACATAAGCATCGGTTGATGTATCATTCTTTTTCCCAACCTTATACACATTATATCTGGCTCCCTGCAGACTATATGCATCCGTTTTGCCATCTGCTCCTGTAAGTTCCGGAGAGTCACTGGTTTTTTGAAGACTGAGCCCGCCCCGGACATTCTGAATGACAAACTCATATTCCAGCTGGTTATCTGTAATTTCATAATAATGGTCTATCGCGGGCAGATATCCTCTTGCCAGTGCCAGTTCAGCATCCTCATGCAGCATATAATAGCCCGGTGGCAGATTGTAGATATTCCGGCATGTGGATCCATCTATATCCTCTCCGGCATAATTACTTTTTGCTCCATAAAATCTGCCTTTTTCCGTAATATAAGTTGGCACACCTTTTCCTTTGGAATTAACCGTATATGTTCCGATCTTTACCGCTTTCCCCTCTGACAGATCTGCAAATGGCTCGTCCAGTTTATAAAGGTAAAATTTTATTCCTTTCAGATTACTCAAGGAACCATCACCAAGCTTTGTCAGATGCAGTTTTCCGGTTTTTAATTCACTTCCCCAGTTAATCACCATCTCCATTGCATATTCATAAAGCACACCTGCAAAGCAGGTCTGAATCTCTTTGTTGTCCGGGCAGACAGCATAAGCTGTAAACCCATCCCGTTCGGCAAAGGTCTTTGACAGTCTGCTCACACCCTTCTTATCCGTACCGGCAGTAAAGAAATATCTGCTTCCTGCCTTTAATACAGCTTCTTCTCCTGACCGGTATGCTTTCCAGTCCGTATCTGCAATCGAACCTTTCCAGTCCGTACATACCCACAGTTTAATATCTGTATCCGGCACTATGATACGAAACGCATTCTGACCTCCTGTGACCGTACGCATCTTCGTTCTTTTTGCATATACTCCATCCGGAGACACAGTGCTTAACAAACTCTCTTCTTCCATGTGTATGGTATACCGGTATTTCCATCGCGTCTCCGGCTGCCCCGGTGATATATCAATCTGCTCTGTCTTTGGAGTTTCTGTTCCGATCCGGATCTCTGCCTGTGCTCTCGTATATGGAACTTCTCCGCTCATGCTTTTTCCATGATGCCGGATAGCATTCAGATTATCCTGTAATGCGCTTTGAGACTGCCTGTTCTTATATCCCTGATACAATGCTTTCCGGATATCGGCTGTTAACAGTCCGCTGCCTGCATGTATATAACCATCTGTCGTATCATCACTGTATACAGTTGCTGCTGTTCCCTGCAAATGCTTTCCATCCGAAACATATTCTCCATACCACGGAACATCCAGCTCCTTGTCTCCACAATATACGGAAAACAGCTTCTCACAATCCGTAATACTATGATACCTGAAGATCCGGAAATCTCTGCAGGTATCTCCCGCTTTTGTTCTTCCCAGTCTGTATCCAACGACAAATTCTGAATATAACATCGGAAAGGACATTACCGTCGCCAATGCATCTATATTAAATATATACGACTTTTTCTCTTTCTTTATTTCTACTTTCATATCCGGAGTATATACATCTCTCGATATAGCATCTGAGATCGTAGCGATCTGTTTTGCCTGATCTTCATATGATAATGCTATATCCTGCGTGGTCATCGCATCTGCATCTTCCGAGGTTGCTCTGTCGGTATCTTCTGCAGCCACCCCATCTACAGCTTTCGCAGCCACCCCATCTACAGCTTTCGCAGCCCCCCCATCTGCATCTTCCACAGTTGCTCTGTCTGCATCCTCCGGAGTTGCCCTGTCTGCATCCGTATCCGTCGCTGTCGCATTCTTTTCAAACAACTGCGTTACGGCCTGCTCCGCATCTCCTCCCATGGATGCTGTCTGAAGGATCGCATGGAATGGCAGATTTATCAGTAGAAGAATTCCCACCAGTACGATCAGTAAAATTTTATTTCTGTATTGTTTCATATATTTCTGTCAGCTTCCCAGAAAAAGCTGTTTCCTCCTTCCTATATTTGAGCCCGCAGCTCATATTCTATATTCCCAAATGAAATAATATCTCCGGGCAATACCACTGCCGGATAGTCCACTCGCAGTGGATATCCATTTACATATGTCCCATTTGTCGAACCCATATCCTCCAGTACATATTTATGATCGACATATCGGATCCTGCTATGAACCCGACTCACAGACTTATCGGAAATACAAAAATCTGCCATATCCCCACGTCCGATCAATCTTGGAAGTGTATCCAGACAGATCACCGGATTCGATGTGGCTTCCGCTTGCCCTCCAACCGGAACTAACATGCATACCGGATCGGTTGCCGGAAGTATGGCTGTCTCCTGTTGTGTATCACCGGCTGCGGGTTGTCCATTTTCATCCGCTGCTGCCGGAAATATAGTTATATCCTGTTCCTGTATACAAGGTTCAACAACCTCCTCTTCTTTTTCAGTCTGATCTGTTAAGAACAGCTCCATCCAGACAAATAATTCCACTGCCAGTAAGATGCATACACCGAATAAAGGTTTCATATGTTGGATCCGTCCATTTGCCCGGTACTGCATCCATCCATAGCTGATCCCAAACAACGCCGTTGCAAGCATACAGGCAATAACGACCGTCTTATACACGATCGTCCGAACCGATGTCTTATCATCGTCAATGTCACTCTGTACTATCGTCCTGTTCCGGTTCGATTTCTTCCATTTCTTCCAGTTCGGTTCTTTTCTCAAAAATGCAGCCAGTTCTGCTGCCTCTTCCTCTTCCTCAGTCTTGCCCGTTTCTTCCGTTCTATATATATCTGTATTTCCCGTACCATCTGTATCGCCGCTTTCTTCCGTGCGGAATTCTGTAAAAAAATCCACCAGCTTTTCAAGATCACAATTTGCATCCATGATCTTCTGATACAGATCATATACCCGGTCACTGCCCGCCCGGTCTGCATGATCCATCCTGCATATCATCTGATCTAACAGCCTCCGCATCTGCTCCCGGACTCCACTCTGATATCCCGGAAGATAGATAAAACCAAAGCATTTCTGCGTTATATCATAAAAGATACAATCTTCCACCAGGATCAGATTATTAACGGACAGCAAATATCTGCCAAGCTGGTGAAATACCATAACCAGTTCCTGAAACAGTTGTAATATAAGCACCGGAGTTATCGTGATTGTCTGCTCTATCACTGCAAATTCTGTCAGTCCGTTAACCTCATAACAAGGAATCGCATCTCCATCTATGAACATCACGTTAAATGGAAGAACATATGGGATGCAGTTGTTCTGAAGCATTTTGGTTTCATAGGAGACCTGATAATCGGTGTCGGTAAGCATCAGATATACATTTATCCCATCAGTGTCATAATGTTTTTCCATACAACTGCCACCTCCTGAGATTATTGCTGATATCCCGGATCTCTTTCTCAATCTTTACTTTTCTCTGTGTTGCCTTTTTATCTGTCAGCAGTCCAATTCCCGGGTGCAACTCTTCATATTTGATAACTGCATCTATGGTTCCTGTTATACCGGAAAGTAACGCATTTCCAGAAGGACGAAAGCGCACGCTTGTTTCCAGTTCATCCAGATGCTGCATGGATGGCCTGACCATCTGATCTAACGCCTGATTCAATGTATCCTCTGCGCTGTTTCCACTTCCAGACATATATCGTTCCCGATTACAGACCACATGATATGCCTCGCCGGTTGCAATTCCGTTATTCAACTGCACAATCATCATATTGATAACAACAAATATAACAGTGATCACGATTGGCATAATAATGCACATTTCAATCACGATCGTTCCACGATCATCCTTTTTCCCAGAATTCATATCTTTCACCTTTCCTGTTCCTGCACCCTTACAAAATGCACCCTTACAAGAACTTCATCCGTTACCACAGTTGCTGCATGGTGGTATGCTTCCAACATTCTTTTGTTTGACACGCATAACCGTTCGTTTTAATCCAGAACAGGAAACAGAGAGATGGTATCGGTCTCCCGTCTCCGTTATATATACCGTTCCATTCGTCGTCCTGCCCTCCGCACACCGCTCACAAGGAGACAGATTCTGATACCTATCAGAAAGCTCTCCATCCGGAATCTGCCGGATCGTAAGTTTTATATGATAACAGGTTCTGCTGGTATGATAGACCTCTCCGGTCTCCGTGATATAAACGTATTTATTTTCTTCTGTCTCATTATTTTCTAATTGCATACCGATAAATGCACGCTGCCGGATCTGTTCCTGAACCTTCCAGGTCAGTTCTCCAAAAAATGGGACATTGATCTGCAGTTTATATCGCAGCTTAAGATCAATGCAGCCATCTGCTTCACTGTAAGCTGATCTTGTAATCAGAATCCCTCCGGTTCCACCCACAATACAGGAAGCATCCACCGGGGATATATCCAGATAATGCTGCAGTCTTTCTTTTGCTGTCAGAACATTGACACCGTTCCCCGGTAAATCCACTGTTTTTTCATCCTGTATATATAAATACGCATATTGATATTCTGCCAGGCACTGCGCAGTGTCCTGCATGGCATCATAGACGATCAACCGTGTCTGCAACAGATTTCCCATCCAGAAAAACACAACTGCTGCCATGATAAAAAGCGGCAGGATCAGGGCTGCCTCCACCGTGGCACTACCCTCCTGCCTGTTCCATATACAAAATATCCTCTGAAAGAAAGGAATGGTCTTATACACTCTCTTACCATACTGTCTGCTCAAATGTTTTCTGTTCAGGTCTTGGAGAGACGGAGAAATACTTTTGATTTTATTGTTTTTGGAAATGGAATATGCCACCGCATGGATAATAGACTGCAGCCAAAATATATAATAAGAGAGCATATAACACCATCCTTTCCATCTGATATTTCTATGTTTTATATTTAATAAACTGCACTGACCGAAGTTGCATACGACCGTTTTCCTTTTGTAATATCAATATCGATCGTAAATGCATCCACACAGTTTGTAATAAGAAACCCATCCTGGACAAGTGCAGTATTTAATTGGATCAGATCACACATCCGATAGTACATTCTGTTATTCTTCTCTGCTAATAACAGCATCAGAAACGCTTCATAATCCAGTCCTTTTTCTGTCTGACCGGATGCCGGCTCTACACTGGTGAGATTCCCTATATGCGCAAGATCCAGCTTCCAGTCTGCTGCCTTCTTGATCAGGGGAATCTTTCCTCCCGCCAACAATGTCCGTATCTCAAGTATCGTTTCTCCATAGGAAAAACAGGCTGCAAGCAGATATTTTGCTGCTCCATATGTAATGCCCGGTACAAGTGCAAGTGTCGCTGCCATACTGCTTATTTCCGCCATTTTCTCTGCATCCGATAACAGTACCGCCATATTAACCGGAAGTCTGTGAAGTATGATCTGGTTTACAACACAGGTCAGATTATCATAGTCATTGTCCTTCCCTGCGATCAGATATTCCACTTCACACTGGAATACGCAGTTATCCAGCTCCGCGTCCGTAACATTTTTAAAGCACTCCATCGCGTAAAGAATCCCATTGATATCCGTGCCTAATTCCGATTTTCCTGTCCCACGAACCTTTCCAAGCTCTGCTTCCAACCGGTCAATATCCGAAAAAGAAGTGTCCATGCTCTCCTGAACATTTTCCTTTCCACATGCAGTCGATGGTACATCCTGCATGGATACTTTCGTTTGTGATACAGATTTTCCGGATGGAAGAACGAGCTGTAGCAATCCGATCCCAAGCTCCTGTTCCAACAGTTTTCTGGGATCCTCTCCCTGCCAGTTACCTTCCTGTTCTGTTTCCTCGCTCTTTCCATTCCGTATCTCCTCTGCTACCTCTTCGGCATCCGCATTGTCATATGCCAGATCTTCACTTATCGTTTCCAGTGCCTTTGTTTCCAAATACAGCGTCATATATTCCTCTATCTGTTTTTTTAAGTCATAGCAATCATCAGCAACCACCGTTCTCACATCTGTCAGGCAGGCATCCTCTACAGCAAATCCATAGCCGGAGAGTGTATAGTCCATATAATCAGATACCCGTTCCTCCAGAATTCCTTCACCATAACCCATATAGCTTTTATCCAGTAATAACAGGTGATACCGATCGAATATCCGGGACTGGTACTCTGCCTGTATATGGAGGGATGCACCACGGGCAGCTTCTGCCACCCGTGCCCTGTTCATGTAGATCCCTGTAATCTCAACTGCTGCCAGAAATAATCCCAGCAGGCTGACCAGCACCAGACTTAAAAATACTGTAATCTGTCCGTTATTTTTCAAATCTGCAGAGTCTCCTTACTAATAAATCTTCTTCGCACTCTTACCGATCGAGGTCCAGATCTTGTTCACAAGACTTGTAATCTTCTCCTGAAAGATAAGTACCATGGCGATCAATACAACTGTGATCAAAAGGATCTCTACAACTCCCATTCCACTTTCATCTAATAAAAAATTCTTCACATTTCTCATACTCTTTATTGTCAGCAATGACTATTCCACTGCCGTTTCCTCCTTCTTTTTGTTCTTTTAAAATCCCAGCAATGCCGGGGCTATCACTATGATCATTACAATTCCTAACTGAAGAATCATCGGAAATAAAAGCTTTGTTCCCGCCTCTTCTCCTTTTCGTTTTGCCAGCTCCTTTTTTAACTGCAATGCAGCAGCCTCCTCTTCTGCCAGCAGATTCAGGATATCCCTTGTCCCTTTTTTGATATTCTGTGACAAAAGAGTAAATATCTTCTGATAAACCGGAAGGGCCAGCCGGTTGCTCAGCCGGTAATAGCCTTCTATTTCCGGAATTCCCGACTGTATCTCATTCAATGTATAATTCAGCTCCTCTGCCAGAACCGGGCTGTCACTTTGCACCACAGCTCTACTCAGAGACCCCTTCACCGTTAATCCGGCTCCCATATAAAGGCTCATCAGATCCACAAAAGATGGGTACGCCATAAGCAACTCCTCATTTCTCTTTTTCTCCTTCGTCCGTATATCCGAATATTCTTTATAGACGAGCAAAATACTGAATATCCCTCCAAGAACAAATACCAGTACCGGAAGCCGCATCGTACCGGTATGCTGCAGATGATATCCCGCAACTGTCTCCGGAAGAACCAATGATGAAGTATCTGACTTACGCTGTAGCATATCTAACGCCTCCTGAATCGTCTCTATTGCCTTTTCCGTCTCATTCTTTTCCCTGCCTGCAACCTTTACAGGATAGTTTCTGGATGCCGAAAAATCTTCATAAGACAGAGTTGCCACCAGATTTACAAGAACCGGTTCATCCAGCCGATGATCAATGATCTCGCCTCGGTAATCAACAATATCGCTTTCATCTTCAATCTCCCATGAAACCCGGAGTCCCAGTTCATCAACAGAATCGATCAGCTCCAGATCCTCCGTAATATGATCTGCATTCTCGTTTGTTCCCAGATATACGGAATCAATGTAAGCAAATCCTTTATCAAAAGCCTCTTCAATGCTCTCTGCATCATAGGTCAACGGAAGCACATCCACAGATATCATCTGCTTTTCACCATTGATCTCTGTTTCCAACTGCGTGACTGTTTCATCTCCACCGTAGGATTCCCTGTTCAATACAATCGAAGTCTTTGTCCGGTTCATATATACTGCCAGACCAACGGATAAGACCAATGTTCCAAAAAATACCAGCAGACTGTTCGACAGGATTCGGATACAATATTCCTCACATAACCGAGTCAGTTCATCCTCCGGTACAACATGGATCTTTCGCATCCGTTCCCGGATCGTTCTCATATTCAAAAACCTATGTATCTTCCGGTACAGAAAGCTGCCAACCGGTCTTTTTAATTCTCTCTTCATCCATCACACTCCAATATTGATCAGTTTTCTGCTCCAGAAATATGAAATGATTCCTGCCAGCAGACATAATGTCATCACGATCCGACCTGCCACTCCTTCATATAAAATACAGATATAACTCTGGTTCACCATACGAAGATATCCAATGATCAGAAAAGGAATGACCAGCATGATCCTCTGTTCATACCGTTTTGCTGCGATCATAGTTGCAATCTCCATTTCCACTTCTACCTTTCGGGCAATTCCAGCCGCAGTCGTTTTCATGATCTGTACCATATTGCCGCCTGTCCTTTTTGCCACAGCAACCAGTTGGGAAAAATTATGGATCTCGCGGATACCGGAGCGTTCTCCAAAATCCGCAAGAACATCTTCTATGTTCTTATGTAAGCGGATCTCATGCATGATCAATACAAGCTCCCGGACGATCAGCGCATCTTTTCCGTATGTCCGTGTCAGCTCCTCATGTGCTGCTATAAAAGCATTCTCAAATGAATATCCGACGCTGAGACTGGCGGCAAGTGCCTGCACCATATCCTTAAACTGAAGATATAATTCCTGCTGCCTCCTCTTCCTTTTGTATTCTTCAAACAGCCCTCGCACATATACACCCGTGGGCAGCATCAGAATCAGCGGAAGAAATGAATCATAAAATATAATGCATACCACTGCTGCCGCAACCAGATATCCCATTCCAAAAACAATGTTTTCCATCAAAGATAACCGGTATCGTGTATAATCTGTTTTCACATCCTAGCCCCTCCTTTCCTATTCCAGCCCTGCCCGTTTCAATTTCTCCTTGTTCTGCAAAGCTGCCTTCTTTTTCAAATGTCCCTGAACGGTTTTCCTGCCTTTCTCTGCCTGTTCTTCAAATTCATAAAGTGACGTCAACTGAACCTGTCCATTCTCTATTCCTGTTACTTCACAGATCTCTGTTACCTTTCTGGATCCATCCCGGAGTCTTCCCAGATGAATGATAATATCCACAGCCGAAGCGATCTGCCGCCTAACAGCTTCCATCGGAAGTTCTATTCCCATCAGCACCATAGATTCCAGCCTTGTGATCATGTCATATGCTGAGTTTGCATGGCCGGTCGAAAGACTTCCATCATGCCCGGTATTCATTGCTGTCAGCATATCGATCGCTGCCGAATCCCGGACTTCACCTACGATCACCCGGTCCGGCCGCATACGAAGACTTGCCTTGATCAAATCCCGTATCGTGATCGCATTTTCGCCTTCCACATTGGAATTTCTGGTTTCCATCCGTACCAGATTCTCCACATCACGCAGCTGCAGTTCTGCCGAATCCTCGATCGTAATAACACAAGGTTATATGGCATATTGCTTAAAGCCCTTGTAAATACTACGTTTTTGCAATAAAAAAGCACCTCTTAAAGAAGTGCTTTTCGTAATTTTTTTGTTTATTTTATGTTTATTTTTCAACTATGCCTTTTTCTGCGTCAAAACTCCTGCTAATATATCACTTGCTTTTTGATCTCGTTCTTTCAATGGGTGTGCATATATATCAAGGGTTGTTTGTATATTCTTGTGTCCTAGTCTTGCAGATAGTTCTTTTATATCCATATCGTTAGCAATTAAAAGTGTTGCGGAAGTATGCCTTAATGCGTGCATTGTTATCAATGGCAATCTGTCCTTTTCCTCTACTGTTGCATTATAATTATTTATCAATCTATGCAATATTCTATTTGGTGCAGACTTCCATAGCATTTTGCCTGTTACTTGTGTAAATACAAAATTATCCTTTAATTTGTCCTTTTCCTTGTAACCCTCCCACGCATTACCTAAAATCATTATCACTTCTTTTTGGTGCTTTTCTAACTTCTTTAACGCATTGATTTCAGATTGTGGAATAATTACTTCTCTGACAGATGTAGGGGTTTTAGGCTCTTTGATATATGAACCGCCCTCGCTCTTTGCATATGCCATAGCCTTATTGATTCTAATTGTATTCGTTTTATAGTCAATATCTCGCCACGTTAAAGCGGATAATTCGCCTACACGCATACCGCTATATAATGCAACTCTGAATAGTGTGCTATATGTCATATATGCCAGCTTAGTCATTTTCTTAGCATTAAAATCATATACTTTCGTGATACTCTTATCCCATTCCTCATAATAGGTTGTAACTACTGTCGGGCTTGGATTTTCAATTATTTCTAACAGTTTCAATGCCTGCTCTGTTGTCAAATACTTAATTTTACCGCTATCCTTTGCCTTTGGTATCTCTGCATTGTCGCAAGGGTTAATATCAATGATTTTCTTTTTCTTTTCAGCATAATTCATAATGCTAGTTATAATCTTATGGAATTTTTGAATTGAACTCCTACAATATCCACCTGCTTTTCCGTCTTTTCTTGCCCCGTCCTTTGTTAAAGATAAATAGAAATCCTCTAATCTTTCTGTGGTAATTTTACCTACTTTTATTGTACCTAATTCGGGCAAAATAATCTTTTTCAAATGCCCTTTATAACTATATAGGGTGCTTGCAGAAAAATGATTTTCCGCCCACTTTAACCACTCATCAGAAAATTCTGCAAATGTTATTTTATCTCCCTTTATGTAGTTAGTGCAGGTTAATTTCTTTTCAAGGTTATCCGCATATAACTGTACGTCCTTTAATATCGTGCTTTCACTTTTTGGATTTCCTTTATCAGTTAATGGATTGATTCCCATTTCATCAAGACTATAAGTAACTGTTTCCCTTGCTTGTACCCTTTTTCCGTCTTTCTCTGTATAGCCTTTGAATATAGTTAATTGATATGATGTTTTCCGTTTTCCTTTATAAACCTTTACAGTAGCCATATAGTCATACCTCCTCCAATATCTCACGTTTATACTTATAAAACGTATTTCTTGATATTTTATTTTCCTGCATAAACTGTTTATCAGTATCAGCACCGCCAAAATCTTTCAAATGCCTTTTCATTCTGTCTTTCATTTCAATAGATTTCTTTGTGGTTAGTTTTCTTCCCTGCTCTATGCCTTGTGTTTTTGGACTATTGGCAATGCCCTCTTTGATTCGTTGTTGTAGGTCTTTTACTTCCTTTTCTGATTGTTCAAATGCTTTCTCAATCTGCTTTTCTGCTAACAATCGGATAACCTTGTTTGTTGCCTCGATATAAATATCCGCTATATCATTTCCCGTCTTATCAATGCTTTGTTGTATGGATGTTTTATAAACTTCTGTATCAATGTAGCCCTCTTTTAGAAAAACTAGATTTATGCCCTTTTCAAACAGTTCAAAATATAACTTGATTCCGTCCTCGGCATTTCTACTCATTCTTGATACACTATCGAATACAATAGTATCTCCTGCCTTAACTTTTGATAATAGTTTGTTAAATTCCTCTCGTCCGTCAATCTTTGTTCCTGTAAATTTTTCCTTGAAAAGTATTGCAGTAGGATAAGCTTTGCTTATATTGTCTATCTGCCTTTCTAACTTCTGGCTTTTGGTTGATACTCGGCAGTAGCCGTATATCTTGCTCATATCATCGCTCCTTTGTATTAAATGATACTTTAATTTGTTTTAATACTTAATATTATATAGTATCTTTTAGTATTTGTAAATACTTTTAATACACTTTTCCCAAGGTTTCTTTTAATACACCTTTATAACAAAATAACCTACCACATATGCAGTAGGTTATCTATTCTCCGTCATTCTAGCTTTATGCGGTTTGTGGTGTATTAAGATACTCAACAAATTTTTCAAGATTTATAAGATACTTCTTCCCTGCTTTAACAAAGCAAATTTCATTTCCTGCTACTAACTGACGGATATAATACTCTGCTACTCCCGTAGTCTTTGCGGTTTCTTTGATTGATAACATTGTTGGTACTTTAATTTCTTGATTCATATATACTCTCCCTTCATATTGTGGATAACTTTTATAAAGTAACTTGCTTTATAATTCACGCATATTTGCGATTTTAAGTGCAAGGACATACAAATATACTATTTCGCACTTAAAATGCAAATTTGACGTGAATTTCATTGTTTCTTGCTTATAAATTAGATAAGCTGTGACGTACCTATAATGCTTGCTTGTCTTTCTGCTTCATATCTCTTTCGCTCTACGGATTCAATCCCCAATCTTGATTCAACTCCACTCATAAGATAATTGGTTGTTGTATTATCCCCTTTTTCGAGTGATTCTCGTAACTGATTGAAATATGTGTCTGGAGAGATAAACTGTGTAGGCTTGTCAATATCCCCTTTTGAATATCCGCTAAAAGTGTACTTGTCAAACACCTCTGTACCAATGCAGTCTTTCAACTTTTCACGCATATAAATCAAATTCATTTCTTGCCCTTTGAATTTGGATAACTGTTCATTCAGTACCCTATCAGATAAGCAACCACCTGCTTTCATTGTTTCTATAAAGTCGATTGTGTCTCGCATTTCTTGGCTAGGTGTAAATTGACTTGTATTTACACTGTTCTGTAGCTCTGTGATAGCTTCCTGCATATCTTCATTTGCTTTTTTGCAGGTTTCCTCATATTTGTTACGCCATAACAATTCGTATTCCTTTTTGCCCTCGTCAGAAAGTTTCGTGTCTCTATAAATTTCTTGTAACCTGTCTCTAAGTTCCTGCTTTGCCTTTGCAATCTTGCTCATTCCTGCATAAATTCTACCGCTATTGATTGATAATTCTAGTTCTCTTGTCATAATAAAATCTCCTTTATTTGTTATATTTTCGTCTACGCTTTACAATCTCGTTGTATTCTTTCGTGCTATAATTCAATCGTGGCTCAAAAATCGTTAGTCCTTGTAACCTTGCTCTTTCAAGTCCTTTTTCTGTTCCTGCTATGCCAATGCACGTCAATCCTCGATTTCTTAAATTAGCAAATACGGGGGCATTGGGTGTAGGTGTATCTCGTTTCATAAAAACCTCTTTCTAAAACACAATAATTACAAGTTCCACAATAGCAATAACTGCTGTAACAACTGTCGCTATCTGCCACGCTCTACAATGCTTCTTTAAGTCGTGTAAAATCTCTGTTGCTAGTTGTTTCATAAAATCAACTCCTTTCCTCAAAATTAAAACGATTTCATAAAGTTTACTTTACTATTGTTCTTGGCTCTTTAGCATTTCTTCAAGGTTCTGTATTCTTGTTATAATGTCTGCCTGCTCTCGACTTTTTAATGATAAATCAAGCAGGGTTTGACTTGCTCGAACCTTGATTCCTGCGGAAACTTCCTTATCATCAAGAATATTGATAAGCGTATCCAATGCCTTAAAATTTGCATCCTCTAGCTTGCTTGAAATAACTTGAAACTGGTCATTTCTTGCATTTTGTAGTTTTTCTCTAAAATCTGGCTTTCGCAATCTGCTATAAACTGCCTGCTCTGAAAGTCCGACTGATTCACTTGCTAATTTTATTGTGGGGCAACTTAAAAGTGCGGAAATCAAAGCATTATCCGTTATTCTCAATCTATATCACTTCCTTTCAATGATTCAGGTGGGGCGGATGAAACCGCTAAATCTTCATCACTAGGAATATCATCAATTATTAAAATTCCACTCTGAATATTTTCAATATCAACTTCAATATCTGTGTTTGATTTGTAATACTTCCCGTTTCTAAAATCTAAAATTTGAAGTTGTGGAACTCTTTTTGATACCTCATTTTGAAGATACCTTAATCGGTTATGGTAATTCTTCAATTTAATCAACTCCTTATCTGCTATATAATCACTAGATATTAGTTATATAATTATTACATATAGTCTCTGAACACTTTTTATCATCATCAAACCATTGAATTCACTAGACTTTTTGTATTTTTTTCTTATAACTTTTCTAAGTAAAATTCAATCATTTTCAAAGGGACTTATATCACCATATTCATAATAAAAATTTGGTTCGCTTTGGCTTCTGACATACGAAACAGGCATACAACAAAGATTATGATTTTCTTTGTTGCTATTTTTCCAAAACCGCCCTTGTTTTAGTCCTCTTTTCTGCTGACGCAAATTTTCCTTATCAACTATCTGTTTGACAAGCGTATATAATCCTTGCGATTCAACACTCAAAGAAATATATCCGTGAATATGTTTTTTTGTGCTTTTTCCAACTACCCGTTGTTTTGGTCTGCCCCTTGAACCGCTTTTTTGTTGAACCTTATAACAATTCTTGCCATCATGACGACTTAGCCCCAGTACAAATGCTGCACTTTTGTATTTCTCATCTTTCCGAACGCTATAAACCATACGGGAATATAAGTTTCTGAATTGCTTTCTAGCTTGTTCCATATCGTCGGCACAGTCAAAAACAAAGCCATATATACTGTAATTTTCAACTAACTTATAATTGTTTCCGTACTTGTCTATATCTTCCCAACTGATTCTCATTTAAAATCACCTTATTACAAGTTCTGTTTTTACACCTATTCCGTCAGTAATTTCCTTATAAATCTGCTTTGCCTCTCGCCTTGTGAAATTGATTAGTTCAAAACTAGGTTTTCCGTTTTTTTCCTCTGGAACTATAATTTTGTTGCCTGCAAGTGCATACCGGATTGCTTCGCTAATGGAACAATCAATACCTGCAATATAAATTTTTTTCATTTCTTTCTCTCCTTTTCTAATTGATTTTTGATAATAAAAAAGTGGGTACCTTAAACAATAGAGGAATATAACCTCTAAAATTTAAGATACCCACTCACGTCCAGAGCTGTCGCATTCGCATTTACCGTTTTTTGTGCCTTTTACTCATGGGGAAATCTTCGACACTCTGCATTCAAGCATAAAACCCACTTAACGGTTGGTAATAACCATATTCTGTTTTCAAATGATTGTAGTTGTTTTAGTTGACGCTTTTATTATCTTGTCTTATTATAAATTATCATAAAATAATTGTCAATATGATTCTATTATTTTTATTGACTTTTGTTTTTATGGTATGGTATAATAAAATACTACTCTTGTGTATATACTTTTCAATTCTACACAAGAATATTTTTTGTTTATTTTTTGTTTGTTTTGTTTGCATACAACAAAACAATACTAAAAATCACTATTCAACACTTGCTTATATCAATATTATATTCAATATTTCGCAAAATATTACACTCTTTTACAAAAAGATACAAAAAGGTGACTTTATAATCGATCGTGATGATCCGTTCGGTCTTTGGTATATAATCCGACAGCGCATTCAGGAATGTCGTCTTTCCTGCTCCCGTTCCTCCTGATACAAATATGTTGTATCTTGCCTTTACCAGCAGCTTCAGGAATCCGGCAGTTTCCTCATCTAAAGCCCCAAGTTCAATCAGCCTTTCCATCGTCATTTTCTCTTTTGGAAACTTACGGATCGTCATGGTCGGTCCATCAAGGGCGACCGGTGGCAGCACCACATTCACTCTGGAACCATCCGGCAGTCTGGCATCTACGATCGGGACTGCTTCGTTCACTAAGCGGTTACATCCGGCTACGATCTGCTGAATAATCGATGCCAGACGATCTTCGCTCTCAAAGCTCTGGGAAAAGGACTGAATACGTCCATCTTTCTCTACAAAGATCTGATCGTACCCATTGATCATGATCTCCGTTATGCTGTCATCCTCTAACAAATCTGATAACACATCCATCCGTCTGACCGCATTGAACAATTCCTTTCTCAACCGAATCCGTCCTTCCAGACTGACATATCCGATATCCGGATGTTCCAGAAGCGATCGGTCGATCAGTTCCAGAACCTTCTCATCTATGATCTCCTGAGACATATCCAGTTCTTCCAGAACGTGCTCTTTTAATTTCTTTCTGTCCTCTGGGCTTATATCCCCACCAGCCTTCCCGCCAATTGCATCATCTCCGCACTGTCATATGCATGATCCGGTACAACGACCTGCTGCATCCGCATGACTACCTTCTGTAATTCCTGTTTCTCCAACAATCTTTGAAATGCCGCAACCTTTTCTTCTGCATACCCGCCATCCAGAACCGGAACAAATACATGATCGAACTCACCAAGTATCGTAATATCTCCAAGCACGCTGCCATCAATATCAAATACGATCGTTGTGTATCGTCCATATGCAATCAGCTTCTTTATGAACCAGCTCACATCCGACCGGTTCAGTTCTCTGATATCCAGATATACTTCCGGTGACGCGATCATGCTAATCCCTCCTTCCACAACCACACTTTTATCCAGATATTCAAAAATCTGCCCTGATTGTATTCGGATCAAATATGCAAGCTCAGACATACCACAAGTCTTATCCGTTACTGTCTCCGAAGTTTCCTGCTTCCTTTCTCCATATGCTTCCATCCCGATATACAGCCCACCACGTACCTCGTCCATCAGGCAGATGCTTTTTGCCAGTCTGGTCTTACCCGACCTGCCGATTGGGGAGATAACTGCATAAGTCGCAAATAACTCCCATTTTCCTTCTGCCTCCTCCGCTTTTATGATCCTCAACACCCGCTTCAGTATTTCTTCCACACTCAGATACCGGTAAATTGCTTCTTTCTCCGTCTTATCCGGTGCCTGCTCCGCCAGCTTGATCGTACAAATATTTTTTCCTTCCGGAAGTCCTACGATCACAGGCATCATGCTTTCTTCATACAACAGCGCATCTAATGTGTGCTCCTTCAGATAATTTTCCAATCGTTCTTCTGTCGAAAATGCCATTGCGAAGAATGGATTTCTTTTATCTGCATTAATGTAATTCATCAACCCGATCACATAGTTTGATTCCATTCCAACTATGCCAAGTTTTAACTGCCGCACTTTTTCCTCCTTTCCCAGCTTCTTTCTTCAAATATCAACCCCATTGGCAATACAACAGACATCCCAGTAATATTGCCATGGAAAAATGGATCTTATTCCTTCGGTGCCGTCTTCGTCTTCGATGCTTCAGCCATGGGATCCATACATTCTTTACCATATACAGCAAAGACAAAACCCCACCAAACAGAAACGAATACAGAACGATCCGCCAGACCTCCATTCCGATAAATGCACCAAGGGCTGCAAACAGCTTGATATCTCCGGCTCCCAGGAATCCAAATTGATACAGAAGGAACAGCAATGCAACCGGAAGGACAATACCAAGTACCACCTGTATGCCTCCCATTCTCCAGCCCTCTCTCTGGATCGTCACAAATATCCCGGTTTCCATCCCGATCAATACCAGCCAGTTCGGAATCCTCCATGTCTTGAAATCCAGAACTACTGCTGCACTTACCAACAGGATCATTAATGTCTTCTCAAAAACAAACGCTGTATCACTCTCCTTTTTTTCATTTTTCTGATGTCCTGCCATCAGCGTATCCATACGTTACCATCCCGAAAAAACATTGTAAATACGCAGAAAATAAACTAATTTTTACCATTCTTAACTTGACACAATCATTTAATATCTGTCAGTTTTGCACACATTTATCTATCCCTTTTCAGGCAACAAAAAAAGACCTGCCGTAACAGATCTTTTTCTGATTCTTATGTAATTTCTGAAGTTTGTGCTTCTTTTTGTCATATACGCATTTTGCAGATATTTATCTGGATTTTTGCATTTCTCTGACCTTATGCACTCACTACTGGGATACTTCTTCATTCTGCGGAACCGCTTCCGGCTGGGATGTCGGTGCAACTGCAGGTACGGATTCCTGTACAGGTCCTGCCTGTGGAGCAGGTGCAGGATTCTGCTGTGGTGGCATCTCATTCATCTGTGGTGCCATACCCTGTGGTGGCATTC
>ERZ859738.732-NODE-732-length-19523-cov-2.532720_pt1 | contig 19523 bp, 19 predicted proteins | sample MGYA00510122_ERZ859738 | MGnify/ENA primary metagenome ERZ859738 (study PRJEB30046, sample SAMN00715139) | human gut metagenome | study: EMG produced TPA metagenomics assembly of the A metagenome-wide association study of gut microbiota in type 2...
GTAGGCCCGTCAACCCTCACACCGAAGGTGTGTCCAAGCAATTAAATCTTTGTATCCTGAAACGAGGAATGATATATGTCTGATAAAAAGGCATTTCCTGAACATGTGGCCATCATTCTGGATGGCAATGGCCGGTGGGCCAGAGAGAGAGGCCGGGAGAGAACTTACGGGCACCAGGTAGGTGCCGCCAATGTGAAGACCATTGTACGGGCTGCCGGACATATGGGGATCAAGGTGCTCACTCTCTATGCCTTCTCTACGGAGAACTGGAAAAGACCGTCTCTGGAAGTACGCTTCTTGATGAAGCTTTTTAAAAATTATCTGATTTCTCAGTTGAAAGAGCTGGTGGAGGACAATGTGCAGGTCCACATTGTGGGCGATACGTCCGTCCTTTCCGAAGGCCTTCGGAAGGGCATTGCAGAGTGCGAGCGGGACACGGCCCGAAATAACGGCATGGTGCTCAATGTGGCCATCAATTACGGCGGCCGTATGGAAATTGTCCATGCTATGCGTGAAATAGCCGAAAAAGTAGAGAGGGGAGAGATTGATCCTTCTACTATTTCTGAAGATACGGTGAAAGCCCATCTCTATCCCTCCGATGCCATGGATGTGGATCTTCTCATCCGTACAGGCGGGGAGTCCCGTATTTCCAATTTCCTTCTCTGGCAGGCTTCCTACAGCGAGCTCTATTTCACTCCCGTGCTGTGGCCCGATTTCACAAAAGAAGAGCTTGAAAAGGCTGTGGACTGGTACACCGGAAGGGGGCCCCCGGGCGGGGGGGGGGGCCCGACCCCTGTTTCTGCATTGATCCATGCCGCTACAATGGTCGTTGCCGGTGTATATCTGGTGGCACGCCTCTTCCCGGTTTACTACTTCCAAACTCCCGAAGTACTCGTCGGTATCGCTGTCGTAGGTGCATTCACCTCACTGTTCGCTGCAGTGATCGCCTGCGTCCAGACCGATATTAAACGTGTGCTTGCCTTCTCAACCATCTCGCAGATCGGTTTCATGATGGTGGCTCTGGGCGTTTCAGGTTACGGCGGACACCACGGCCTCGGTTATATGGCCAGCATGTTCCACCTCTTTACTCACGCTATGTTCAAGGCGTTGCTCTTCCTGGGTGCCGGTGCAATTATCCACGCCGTCCACAGCAACGAAATGAGCCATATGGGTGGACTCCGCAAACAAATGCCGATTACACACATTACCTTCCTGATCGCCTGCCTCGCTATCGCAGGTATCCCTCCTTTCTCGGGATTCTTCAGTAAGGATGAGATCCTCACCGCAGCTTTTGAATTCAGCCCGGTGATGGGTTGGGTCATGACATTCATCGCTGCGTTGACCGCATTCTATATGTTCCGCCTCTACTTCCGTATCTTCTGGGGTAATCCTGCAGAACATGAACACGAACCGCATGAGGCTCCCGCTTCCATGACAACCCCGCTGATTATCCTGGCGGCTATTACCTGTGTTGCCGGTTTCATCCCATTCGGTAAGTTCGTCAGCAGTGATAGTGCTGAGTACATTATTCATCTCGATACAACGGTGGCTATCACCAGCGTCGTGATCGCCTGCCTCTCGATCGGAATCGCTACCTGGTTCTATCGCCGCCAGAACCCGATCCCCGGTAAACTCGAATCTTCTATGAAAGGTTTGCATACCGCTGCTTACCACCGTTTCTATATCGACGAAGTTTACCAGTTCATCACCCACAAGATCATCTTCGGTGGTATCTGCTCAGGTATCGCCTGGTTCGATCGCCACGTGGTCGATGGCTCTCTCAACGGCCTGGCTGCCGTAACACAACGCCTCTCGCTGGCAATCCGTGGACTGCAGTCTGGGCAACTCCAATGGTATGCTTATGTATTCTTGATCGGTACGCTGGTACTGACGCTCCTGATCGTGTTTTGTTAACGAATAAAATTTAAGACTGGATATGAACTTCTTATCGTTATTTGTGCTGATACCCATCCTGATGCTGGGCGGTCTGTTCCTGTCCCGCAACATGAAGCAGATCCGGTGGGTAGCTGCTACAGGAGCCTCGCTGCTGTTGGTGCTGTCAGTGGTGCTGACGTTCCTCTTCCTGGGTGAACGTGCCGCCGGAAACGATGCCGAGATGCTCTTTACTGCTGAAATGCCATGGTTCAAACCTCTGAATATCAACTATTCAGTCGGCGTGGACGGAATCTCAGTGGCCATGTTGCTCCTCTCGTCGGTAATCGTATTTACCGGTGTCTTCGCATCCTGGAAAATCAACCCTCTGCCTAAAGAGTTTTTCCTTTGGTTCTTCCTGCTCTCAACCGGTGTGTACGGTTTCTTTATCTCTATCGACCTCTTCACCATGTTCCTCTTCTATGAGGTGGCCCTGATCCCCATGTACCTGCTGATCGGTGTCTGGGGTACCGGTCGAAAAGAGTATTCAGCTATGAAACTGACCCTGATGTTGATGGGTGGTTCTGCTCTCCTGTTGCTCAGTATTCTGGGTATTTACTTCTTCTCAGGAGCCGAGAGCGGTACCTATACAATGAATATCCTCGAACTCGCTAAAACCCGTATGCCGGTTGCGATCCAACACTACTTCTTCCCGTTGACCTTTATCGGTTTCGGTGTGCTGGGCGCTCTCTTCCCGTTCCATACCTGGTCTCCCGACGGTCACGCCTCTGCGCCTACAGCTGTCTCAATGCTGCACGCCGGCGTGCTGATGAAACTGGGTGGATACGGTTGCTTCCGCGTGGCGATCTTCCTGATGCCCGAGGCCGCTAACGAGTTGGCTTGGATCTTCCTCATCCTGACCGGTATCAGCGTCGTTTACGGTGCTTTCTCTGCATGCGTGCAGACAGACCTCAAATATATCAACGCTTACTCTTCGGTAAGCCACTGCGGTCTGGTGCTCTTCGCAATCCTGATGCTCAATCAGACTGCAATGACCGGTGCTATCCTCCAGATGCTCTCTCACGGTCTGATGACGGCACTCTTCTTCGCCCTGATCGGTATGATCTACGGTCGTACGCATACACGTGATATCCGTGAAATGGGCGGCCTGATGAAAATCATGCCTTTCCTCGGTGTGGGCTACGTGATCGCCGGTCTCGCTTCGCTGGGTCTCCCTGGTTTGAGCGGATTTATGGCCGAAATGACCGTATTCGTCGGTTCGTTCGAACATCAGGATACCTTCCATCGTGTCTTGACCATTGCAGCTTGTACCTCAATCGTAATCACCGCTGTATATATCCTCCGTGTGGTCGGTAAACTCCTCTACGGTAAAGTGGTCGATCCGCACCACCTGCAACTGACCGACGCCGTTTGGTATGAACGATTCTCGGTGATTACGCTGATCGTGGCTATTGCCGGTTTGGGTATGGCCCCGCTGTGGATGTCGAACCTGATTCAGAGTGGTCTTGTACCCGTTATTGAACAATTAACCCGATAATGTCCTATGGATTACAGTAGTTTTTTGGAGATGAAAGCGGAACTGTCACTCGTCGCTGTGATAGTGATCCTGTTGATATATGATCTGTTCGCCGGGAAAAATGGCATGCGTTGGTTCCAACCTGTGGCTTGTATCCTGGTGGCAGCTCAAGTACTCTTCAACATTGTTCCTACGGGAAATGTCGAGATCCTCGGCGGTATGTACCAGTCAACCCCGATGGCCAGTGTCCTCAAAACCATCTTGACTATCGGTACGCTCATCGTATTCCTGCAATCCCGCAGCTGGCTCGAAAGAGATGCCGTAATTCGTCGTGGTGAGTTCTACTTCCTGACCCTGTCAACCCTCCTGGGTATGTACTTCATGATCTCGGCCGGTAACTTCCTGCTCTTCTATCTGGGTCTCGAAACTGCCTCGATCCCGATGGCTACCCTGGTCGCCTTCGATAAGTATAAAAGCAAATCGGCTGAAGCCGGTGCAAAATATATCTTGAATGCTACCTTCGCTTCGGGTCTGTCACTCTACGGACTCTCGCTGTTGTACGGTACTACCGGTACCCTCTACTTCAACGATATCCCAATGATGCTCGACGGTAGCCCTCTGCAGATCATGGCCATGATCTTCTTCCTCGTGGGACTCTTCTTCAAGATCTCGTTGGTGCCGTTCCACCTGTGGACTCCCGACGTTTACGAAGGTGCTCCGACCTCTGTGACTGCCTATCTGTCGGTCATCTCGAAAGGTGCAGGTGCTTTTGTCCTGCTCTTTATCCTGATCAAGGTCTTCGCCCCCTTCGTGCAGCAGTGGCAGGCGGTTCTCTATGGTTTGATCATCCTGACCATTACCGTAGCTAACCTCTTTGCAATCCGCCAAAAGAACCTCAAACGTTTCCTCGCCTATTCTTCTGTTTCGCAGGCCGGCTACATCATGCTCGGTGTGATTGGCGGCAACGCTTTGGGTATGGCCGCTCTGGTATATTACATCCTGGTTTACCTCGCTTCGAACCTCGCTGCATTCGGCGTAATCGCTGCAATCGAACACAAAACCGGTAAGGTGAATATGGATGACTACAACGGACTCTACCAAACCAACCCGAAACTGAGCTTCGTCATGATGATCGCTCTCTTCTCGCTGGCCGGTATCCCTCCGTTTGCAGGTTTCTTCAGCAAATTCTTCATCTTCGTATCTGCAGCACAGATGGGTTTCTATGTGCTCGTCTTCATCGCCCTGCTCAATACGATTATCTCACTTTACTACTACCTGTTGGTGGTTAAGGCTATGTTCATCAACAAAAATGAGGCTCCTATCGAGAAATTCCGTTCAGACAACTATATGCGTATCAGCTTGTTCGTCTGCAGCGTAGCCATTATCTTACTCGGTATCCTGAGCGTCGTTTACGATAGCCTGGTTCCGATCAGCTTCGGTATGTAATTCATGATACACTGAGACAATCTGTATCCCAACGATTGATCTAAATCATACGAACAAAAGCCCCGAAATTTTCGGGGCTTTTGTTTTTAGTATTAGTTGCAGATCGCTCGGATGATGGCGGCGACCCTGTCGGCAATAGATGTCAATAGTTGTCAATTCATGCCGCCCTTTCCGGTAGGTGGTAGTGTGGCTATTGATGCTGTGCAACTATCAATGTGATGCGGCTACGGATGTCGTGTGGCTGTGGATGCCATGCGGCTATTCCAATTCGCTGACCACTTTCAGGGCCGCTTCGTAATCGGGTTCGTGTGAAACCTCTGAGACATATTCAATGTGGCGAATGGTGCCCTCCCGATCAATCACAACAACTCCACGGGCCAACAGTCGCAACTCCTTGATCACAAATCCGTATTTTAATCCGAAATCAAGATCCCGGTAGTCCGAATATACATGCACATTCTCAATGTGCTCGGCTGCACAAAAACGACTCTGTGCAAACGGTAAATCAACCGACAGGGAGAGAATCTCCACATCGCTTTTCAAACGGCTGGCCTCTTTGTTGAACCGGATATTCTGCAGAGCGCATACCGGTGTGTCAACCGATGGAAATACACTGATGATGATATTCTTGCCTGCGTACTGTGAAAGGGATACGGGCTGTAAATTGTTGTCCAGAACACTGAACGATGGTGCTTTGTCTCCTACATGAAGCTGATCCCCTACCAAAGTGACCGGGTTGCCCAAAAATGTAATCTGTGGTTTGTCCATAACAATAAAATTTAGTACCTCCTAAAGTTAAACAATTTTGATACCATATCCGACTTTCAGAAACAAACAGGAGTAGTTGCCTCCTGTTAACCTGTTTTTTCCTTTCCTAATGTGGACGAATTGGGCTATCTTCGCATCAACTTGTCATTGAAGATTTCCCCCGGTGCTTGCCCTGTGGTAGAACTGTTGAAAGGGGCGTCTAATGTAAATTCAAGTTGTAAGTCAGATCGACATGGGAACAAAAATCAATAAAACCAACGCTGCTCGTCTGTTGGATCGAGCCGGAATCGGATATGAACTGGTCCCGTATCAGGTGGATGAAGAACATTTGGCCGCTACACATGTGGCAGAACAACTCGGCGAAAATATCGCACAGGTATTCAAAACATTGGTGCTCCGAGGAGATCGAAACGGTATTCTGGTGTGTGTGATCCCGGGCGACGGTGAGGTAAACCTCAAACTGGCGGCAAAAGCCTCCGGCAACAAAAGTGTCGAAATGCTTCATATGAAAGAGCTGTTGCCAACAACCGGATATATCCGGGGCGGCTGCTCGCCGATCGGAATGAAAAAGACCTTCCCGACCTATATTCACTCGTCGTGTCTCGATTTTCACTATATTTATATCAGCGCCGGTATGCGGGGCCTCCAATTAAAAATCGCTCCGAAAGATCTGGTGCGCTTTACACGGGCAGAGGTGACAGACCTGCTGTAACCTCTCAAATAGGCCCGAATCTCAATCGAAGTATCAGGAAGACTCCGAATCGTATGAGCATGTCCCTCCCCAATCCAATCAGAGATGTAAAACCATCCGAAATCAGCCGGGTATTGATCCAGTGGTATGAGATCAACCGTCGTGAATTGCCGTGGAGAGAGACCTCCGATCCATACAAAATCTGGATCTCTGAGGTGATTTTGCAACAGACCCGTGTAGCTCAGGGTTTGGAATATTATAACCGCTTTGTGGAGCGGTTTCCCGATGTGAGCTCTTTGGCCGAAGCCGGTGAAGACGAGTTGATGAAAATGTGGCAGGGATTGGGCTATTACAGCCGGGCCCGAAATCTGCATACGGCCGCTCGTGAAATTGTGGAACGATACGCCGGTGTTTTTCCGACCGATTATCACGATGTGCGCTCACTGAAAGGTATCGGCGATTATACAGCCGCCGCAATCTGCTCTTTTGCATACAATCAACCCTACGCAACGGTCGATGGCAATGTTTATCGGGTTTTGGCCCGCCTGTTCGGTATAGATCTGCCCATTGATACTCCGGCCGCTAAACGCCGCTTTGCTGAGTTGGCAACCGATTTGCTGGACCGCCAGCAGGCCGCACTCCATAATCAGGCAATGATGGAGTTTGGGGCGTTGCAGTGTGTACCCCGTTCTCCGGAATGTACGAACTGTCCGTTGGCCCAACAATGTGTCGCCTTGCGGCAGGAAAGAGTAGAAAAGTTGCCGGTAAAAGCCGGACGTACCGCTGTCAAACCACGCTATTTTAATTATCTGTATTTGCATTGCGGCGAACAGACGGTCCTGGTCAGACGTACGGGACAAGATATTTGGAAAAACCTGTATGAGTTTCCGTTGATTGAAACAGAGAAACCGCTTGCTTTCGAACAGTTGCGGAAAGATCCCCGTTTCCCTGTTTGGGTCGGAGATCAGGAATACACCGTGGTGCACAGTGTGTCGATGCCGAAACATCAATTGTCACATCGAACGATTTATGCCAATTTTTATGAAATAGGCCTGAAACAGTGGCCCGAATCGCTGCCGCCCGAGGCGTTGATGATGACCCGAGAGGAGATAACCCGCTATCCGGTTTCGAGATTGACGGAGCTCTATCTGCAACAAAATATGTAAATTGTAAAGCAATCCTATAAAAATATTCATGATGAACCTTTTGTCAGAGATCGATCCTAAAGTATTGGATGAAAATGTTTTTAAATTGATCGGAGAGCAGTGGATGCTGGTGACGGCCGGCAATGCTGAAAAGTTCAATATGATGACTGCCAGCTGGGGCGGACTCGGTTTCTTGTGGAATCGGCCTGTCGCCTTCGTCTTTATTCGCCCACAGCGTTATACATTTGATTTTGTCGAACGCAACGAAGGCTTCACCTTGTCGTTTTTCGGCGAAGAGTATCGCAAAGTGTTACAATTATGCGGAACCAAATCCGGTCGTGAAATCGATAAGGTGGCCGAAACAAAATTGACCCCCTTTGCAACTCCATCGGGAAATATGGCATTTGAAGAGGCCTCGCTTGTGCTCGATTGCCGCAAATGCTACACCGATATGATTGAAAAAGGAAACTTTATCGATTACGAAACAGTCGCACGGTGGTATCCTCACGACGATTTCCACAAAATGTATGTGGCTGAAATCATAGGTGCCTGGAGACGCTAATTGTACTGCAGATACTTTTTGTACGGGCTTTTTACAGGGGAGAAAACTTTGCGGTGAGTTTTGCTTGAGGAAAGATGCGTGCAGGGGTAGTGGCGTTTGTCAGAAGTGAACTGCCTCAACAAATGAATCGACCAACAAGGGTAGCATTCCGGCAAAGAGAGTTGTTCCTGTAAAGTGAATCGCTCCAGCTAAGTGAATTGTTTCAACAATATGAGCCGCTGCAATAAGCGAACTACCCCAATAATGGGGAGTATCCCAGCAAGGGGAGTCGTTTCCATAAAGTGATCCTCCAGCCACGTGTATTGCCTCGACAACGTGAACTGCCGCAATAAGCGAGCCATCTCCAGCAATGGGCGTTCCTGTAAAGTGAGCCTCGCCAGCCAAGTGGATCGTTTCAACAATATGAGCCGCCGCACTAAGCGAACCACCCCTATAATGGGGAGCATTCCGGCAAGGGGAGTGTTCCCGTAAAGTGATCCTCGCCAGTCAAGTGGATCGTCTCAATAAGGTGAGTTTCGCCAGCCACGTGTATCGCCTCGATAACGGGAGCCGCCGCAACACTGAAACTGTGAACGGAAACAACCGCACCACAAACCTGTCTCCTCAATCTGTTTTGCCGAGTGCGGTATCTGTGGTATTGGTGGATCCTGTGCCCCCAAGTGGAAAACGATAAAGAACCGATGCCGCAACGTGAAACGATGGACGACACCTGAGATAATGGAAAAAGTGTGAAAGAACTTTGGCGTGTGTTTTGTGAATTGTATAACCGTTGAATGAAAACCGAACAACTATGGAAATAGAATATTCACGAGGAGATCGCAAAGGAATTCTCCGGATTGTTGATGAAGGAAAGGCACTTGGATGGATCTCCTACCAGGAGGTCGGAACCGATCGGTGGCTGATTGACCATACGGTTGTCTTCCCTGAATATGAAGGGCAGGGTGTGGGCCGGAAATTGGTGTTGGCGCTGGCTGAAGAGGCTCGCAAAAGCAAGCGAAAAGTGATTCCCCAATGCTCTTTTGCCCGGTTGGTTTTCGAACGAAATGCAAATTTGCATGATCTGTTGGTCGGAAGTGTGGAAGGCCGTTAGCCGTAGGCAACAGCATAAGTACAAGCAACAGAGAATCAACCATCCGACAAGACAGATGAGAAGGAGCCATACGGCATGCAAGTAACAGGTGCGCGTGTAATATGCGTGCGGGTGTGCGGAACGTGCAGGAGTTGTGTGCAGGAATGTGCATATAGCGTGTGTGTGACGTGCTTGTGGTATGTGTGGGCTGTATATGTGGCAGGTGTGAGGTTGCATACGGTGTGCGTGTGATGTGCGCATTGTGCGGTATGCATTTGAGTGGTTAGCCACATCGAACTGCAATTTCTTGATGGCTCTGAGACGTTGGATGTAAAACGTAAAATAGGCTACAAAAAATAGAAGGCAACGATTGGAATATTCCGATCGTTGCCTTCTGTTTTTTGCCTCTTTTTGCGGTATGGTCAGGAGCTATTTTCTGGATCAGGTAACCGTTCGGTTATTTCTTTCAAACGTACTATGTGTAAGAAGAGGCGATCCTCCTTTTTCCTGCCTGTTGATTAACCCTTTATATCCTCCGCATTTATATTTTCCGCTGCAGGGAGAGAACTCTCTTGAATTGCATTGCCTGTGCCTGGTGCTGTTGCTGTCTCTGAGGTGGAGCGGGTGCGGCTACGTCCTCCACGACGTCGGCCCTGTTGGGTACGCTGGGTGGATGATGTTCCCTCGCTCTTGTCGGCAGTACGAGTGACAGTGTTAGAGGATCCCTCGCCCTCCGGAGCCTCTGTTGATGCTATGGGGAGAGTGGTCTTGCTTCTCGTTGCCGTTACACGAACTGCATCGTCCGTCTCGCCTACAACAGCTTTACTCTTCGGTGCCTGTTTCTGTGATGAGGTAGAAGCCTGTTTGTCAGAACTGCCTTTTGATTGTCTCTTGGTAGGGGATGAAGTGAGGCCCTCCTCGGTTGCAGAGGTGGAACTGGCTGCGGTGACTGCAGTGGCTGCAGCCTTTTTGCGACAACTCTTTGAAGCTGCCGATGTTCCAGATGTGCCTGAAGATTCAATAGCTCCGGAACCTTTGGGTGCTGCTGGGGTCGTTGAACCTGTTGTAGTAGCAGCGGTGGTGCGAGAAGTTGCCGCAACAGCCGTTGTCGCAGCCGCAGAAGATGATGATGTGGAGCTGGCTGCCTTGGTTTCAACACGTTTGTTGCTCTCCTCTTTTTTAGTCTTGCCTTTGGCGGGTTTCTTCGTACGGAGGCTTTGATCTGTCGGAACAGAGGCTGGACGGTGCTCCTCAGAGGTGCCCTTGCGGCGGCGAGGCGTTTCGATATTGCCTTCACGACCAGAGGTTGCCGTTAGGGTTTTCATCCGTTCAAAACTGTCCAGGTGAAGCTCTAAAGCACGTACCGAGATCAACAGCTCACGGATCGAGATGCCCAATGAGATGGTTAACAGCACCAATGCTATTCCAAACGTGTAAACAGCAATCATCTGTAAGCCGATGTATATCAGAAAGGTGCAAACCACACACAACAACAGGCTGCTGACACCAAATAGCTGCATCGAACGGGCCATGTAGAGCCGGCGGCGAAGATTGGCCAACTGCAGATGGGTAATGGTCGAGGGATTTTTGTCGTAATCGGCCTTGAGAGTCCGTACTAACTGTGCATAGGAGAGAAAGCGGTTGGTGTATGCCAGCAAAATCAAGGATATGGCAGAGAAAAGAATAGAGGGTGTCGATAAAGTGAGTTCTGTCATGAATGGTTAAATTTTTTTGTTGCGCCAATTCGCTTTGACGAGGTAAAGATAGGTAAATAATAGCAATCCAATGCTATATATGATATCGACAGTCCAACAGAGCGTAATGCTGGGACGGTGGAGAATGATGATCCACCAGATCGAAAGTACATACAGGGCTAATGCTCCTAACTCCATCAGCATGGCCATAAAGGAGTTGCCGGTACCTGAGACCGCATTGAAATAGATGTTGCCGGGAATCAGCGTCAAATAGCCGGCCACCATGACCCATAATGAGCCAACCGATGCGGCAATTAGGGTGGGATCATTGGTGTATAGACGAAGCACGACGGACGGAAACAGGCAGATCAATATCATTACAGGCAGTGCTACACGATAGGCCAGACCGATAATTTGTCGTACGGTCGGCATGACCTGATCGTATTCTCCTTTGCCCATCAGGGTGCTGGTCAAGGCACTGGTGGTGGAGCTGTATGCGCTGACCGTTACGAACAGAATGGAGGAGACGCTGCGAACAATGTTGGAGATGGCCAGTGGACGCTCACCGAGGTGTTCTACGGTCAAGAAGAAGATGAACCAGGTGCCTGTGGAGATAAAGGCCTGCAGCATAGTCCAAATCGACACGTTGAAAATCTGTGTCAGAATGGAGAGATTGAAAGCCTGGAGACGGAACAGCCCGTAACGTTTTGCGTAACCGTGCAAGCGGGTATGGATAGCAAAAAAGAGCAGTGAACTCAACTCTGCAATGGATGAAGCGATGGCTGCACCTGCAATACCCAAGGCCGGACATCCCAATTTCCCGAATATGAGTATGTAGTTCAACACGATGTTGGTGAGCACCATGATAATCGAGTTGGCAGTCAGCAGGCGGGTGTTGGTGGTGCCGACATAGAAAGCCCGGAACAGCACGGCGGCAAATGAAAAAAAGAAACCGTAAACCCGCCAGTTCAAATAGGCAACGGCTGCAGCATAGACCGCATCGGATTCAATCAGGGTGCGGAGTAGTCGGGGTGTGTACTGTTTGGAAACAAAAAACATGACAGCGGCAAAACACAACAAGAACAATAATCCCTGTTGAAAGATTTTGCCGATTTCTCGGGGACGTCCCTCTCCGTTTCGTCGGGCAATGAGGATTTGCACGCCGATACTGAACCCGAATCCGAGCATAAAGATTGCCATGAAATAGACGCCGGCCAATGCCGATGCCCCCAATTCGACATCGCCGACACGGCCCAAAAAGGCTACATCGGTCAGGCCGATCAGGTTTTCCATCAATAAGCTGATCAGCAGTGGATAGGTGATTTTCCAGATATGTCGGTTTGTATAGGCTTGCATGGTTATGTTTTAGCTCATTTACGCTCCCTGTTGGGAGTGAGGTTCTGTTGCGGAGGCTAAATGCCTATCCCGATGCTTTGCGTGGCGAGGTCGTTTTATGGTGTTTTCACCTCTGACCCCTGAAACACTTCCGGGACGTGGCCTTGCCGTTGTGGCCTTGCATCTCCCCTTACAGCATATTCGGGAGCGGGGCGTGCAGTGGGGCGGAGTAATGGGGCTATGCTATTGCTGCACCATCGTTATGGTTCCTCCGTTGCGGCTTCACCGTTTCCCTGACTCCGTTTGGGCGTGGTAATCACATGGTGATACCATTGCTTTCCTCCCCCTCCTGAAACCCATTCGAAGCGAGGCAATATGGCTTTACATCCTCGCTGAAATGTGTTCAGTAAGGCTCGGTCGTTGTCACTATGCACCTTCCCAATGTCTATCCAGTAGAGGCAATCTCTTGGCAGCTTCGCATTCTCTCAACAGTAGAGTCTCAGTTGCGTTCCTGGCGATTGTATCCTCTGTTCTCCGGCTTGAGTCTTGGCGTTTGGCCAGTGTGAGGAATGTGCCCTCATGTCCGTTTTCCGCAATCCTTTGTAATGCGGTATGGCGAAAGGCTGGGCAATGAGGACTACTCCTGTTCAACCCGCTCCATACATGGATCCCTCTTAAAAAATGTAGGAACAATCGAGTGTCCAAATACGGTTTTTACCTCTTGTATGTCAGACAGATATTGAATCGGTTTGGAAAAACAACCCTTGAAGGAGGGCGCACAATGGACAACAAAGGTAGAATTTTTCTTTGCAAATGTTTAATTTTGATAGCTTACATCCCTCAGCTGTTATATGCAGACGGTGCGGAACAGAACAGAAGCCCTTTATGGGTGTACTTCCGGTAATGCGTAGTGTGGCTGTGAGCAGGAAACCGATAAACGGACCAAAGCAAAAAATGGAAATCGTCAAGAAAAATATTCCGGTGCTGGAAATGAGCTGTGCCGTGTGCGCAGCGAATGTCGAAAACAGAGTGCGTACGGTCGAAGGTGTGGCCGCTGCATCTGTCAATTTCGCCTCCAATCAGCTTCATGTCGAATATGATCCTGCACGTGTGACCTTGCTCCAGTTGCAACAGGCCGTGCGAGAGATCGGCTATGATCTGATCGTGGACGAAAGTCACGCCGAAGAGGAACAGCAACAGGCCCAGCAGAATCATTATCGTGAATTGAAACGCAATACGGTGAAAGTCTGGTGTTTCGCTCTGCCTCTGATGATCCTGGGAATGGTGTTTATGCATGAACGTTGGGCTGCATGGTTGATGCTGTTGCTCTCTTTGCCCGTCTTTTGGTTCGGGCGTCTGTTCTACATCAACGCCTGGAAACAGGCCTCACACCGATCGGCCAATATGGATACATTGGTCGCCTTGAGTACCTCTATCGCATTTTTGTTCAGTCTGTTCAATACGCTCTTCCCGCAAGTGTGGCTCTCTCGTGGATTGGAACCTCATGTCTATTATGAGGCTGCTACGATGATTATTGCTTTCGTCTTGCTGGGAAAGTTGCTCGAAGAACGGGCTAAAGGAAATACCTCGTCCGCCATTCGTAAACTGATGGGACTGCAGCCAAAAACGGCCCGTGTCATTGGTGCGGATGGTTCGGAGCAGGATTTGCCGGTCGCCCAATTACAGGTGGGAGATCGGATCAGCCTCAGACCCGGGGAGAAAATCCCCGTGGATGGAATCCTCTTTTCGGGGAGCACCTTTGTCGATGAGAGCATGATTACCGGTGAACCGATCCCTGCCCGTAAGGATCAGGGTGACAAACTGCTGGCAGGGACCGTCAATCAACGTGGCTCATTTGTGATGGAGGCAACCAAAGTGGGAAGCGATACCTTGTTGGCGCAGATTATCCGGACCGTACAGGAGGCACAAGGTAGTAAAGCGCCCGTGCAACGCATTGCCGATCGGATTGCTGCCGTATTTGTTCCGGTGGTGATCGGCCTGGCCCTGCTGACATTTCTCCTCTGGTTGGTACTGGGTGGCGAAGAGGCTTTTACCTATGGGCTCCTGGCAATGGTGTCCGTATTGGTCATCGCTTGCCCCTGCGCTTTAGGATTGGCTACACCCACTGCGTTGATGGTGGGAATCGGCAAAGGAGCTGAACAGCAGATCCTGATCAAAGATGCTGCTGCTCTGGAGCGTATGTGCAAAGTCGATACGGTGGTGTTGGACAAAACGGGAACCTTGACCGAAGGTCGTCCCGAAGTGGTAAAGTGGTTGTGGACTGCAGGTACGGAAGAGCAACACCGCTATTGGCAGGAGCTCTTTTATGCAGCCGAATCCCGATCGGAACATCCTCTGGGAGAGGCTGTGGTACGTTATCTGGAGCAACAGGGGGCTCACACGTGTCCTTTGTCCCTGTTTGAGAGCTTGACGGGTGAAGGTGTTGAATTCAAGGCGGAAAGTGCTGCCCGGAGCGATGTGGAATCCTCCGTCTCACCGTCGGCCTCAACGCCGGATGCCACAACGGAAAGCGTAGCGACTGGGTCCTCGTCTGACTTGGGCCAGAGAGCAGAACAGACGTTTTGGATCGGCAGTCGTAAACTGGCAGAGCGTTATGGGGCAGAAATGGAGCCATCGTTAGCCCGGGAGATTACGGCCCATGAGCAAGCTGGATGTACCACTGTCTTGGGCGGTTGCGGAACCCGACTGTTGGCTGTCGTGGTGATTAGCGATCGGATCAAGACAACCACGCCGGAAGCTTTGAAAGAGCTGCGTCGTGCCGGTATAGAAATCTGCATGTTGACCGGCGACAGCCAAAAAACAGCCGCAGCAATTGCCGAAGAGCTCGGCATTTCACAATTTCAGGCAGAGATGCTGCCTGCGGACAAAGAGCAATATATTCGCCGGTTGCAGGCTGAGGGGCATACGGTCGCTATGGTCGGAGACGGTATCAACGATTCGCAAGCCCTCTCGTCTGCAGATGTCAGTGTCGCTATGGGGCGGGGAACGGATATAGCGATGGAGGTGGCCATGGTTACTTTGATCACCTCTGACCTGAAATTACTCCCTCGGGCCTACCGGCTTTCAAAAGATACCGTACGAGCAATCCGCCAGAATCTGTTTTGGGCCTTTATATACAATTTGATAGGCATTCCGATTGCTGCCGGAGTACTCTATCCGGTGTGTGGACTGTTGCTGAATCCGATGTTGGCCAGTGCGGCGATGGCTTTCAGTTCGGTCTCTGTGGTGATGAACAGTTTGCGGTTGCGTTGGAAATAGAGAGCTGAGGTTTGTCCCGGTCGTGGATGTGCAAGGTGTGAACCTTGGACGGGAAAACAGATCGGGTTGCAAGGCCTGGACCTCGGGGTGAAAACAGATCAGGTTGCAAGGTTTGAACTCTAGGCGAAAAAAGTCCAGTTGCAAGACCTGAACAATAAATACGGACTTGAATCGATTAAGTATGATATGGGGGTAAAAGCTACGTTAGGCTGCAACCCGAAACAGTATATGTGAAACCAGAACTATTAATCAAAAAGTTATGAAAACCAGCAAGTTTAAAACAAATGCAAAATGTGACGGCTGTGTAGCCCGTATAGCTGATAAATTAAACGAAATTGTACCTCGTGAACAGTGGAACATTGACCTTTCGACAACGGATCGGGTGTTGACCGTTACGGCGGATGTTCCCGATGAGAAGATCATCGCTGTGGTGGTAGCGGCTGGTTATAAGGCGGAAAAACTTTAACGATTCCCCCATCTTCGGGAAACGCACTGTCCTCTGAAATTTTGAATCCCGTCCTGGCATGGAGAATTCCGTATCCTGCCATGGAACGTTGCTTGCAGATGCGCCGGGAACAGAGCTTGTGTGATGGGCCATGATGTGCTACTGTCGATCCAATGCAATTTCGATCCGATACGATTGGTGTTGTATGCGGGTGATGGTGGGGTGCGGCTTGTGATTAGGGTGGCTTGTGATCCGGTGCGGTTGGGGTCAAGATGTGGCTTGAACCGTTGAGCGAATGCGTGTGCGGCTATATTGATGTGGACCGCAGATCTTTCGAGCTGTGGATGGTCCGGAAGAGTCGTACTGGAGAGATGATGAGTCCAAAATCTGCATGTGTTGTATAGAAAAAACGGTTGCGTGTCAATGCCGAAGCGTTGCGGAGGTTAAGTTGTGGTGTGTTTGCGGCATGGTGAAAAGCTGCGGCGCATTTGCAGTGCGTTAAAAGGATATGCGATCCATGGTGACCGGTCAGCATGCTCCCCAGCGTGGCATGCTCCCCAGCGTGGCATGTTCCCCAGCGTGGCATGTTCCTCAGCGTGGCATGTTCCCCAGCGTGGCATGCTCCCCAATGTGGTATCTTCCTCTCCCGTTCGTTGTGGAGTTGTAGCGTGTGTTTGTGTACGCAGCGAAGATGTAAAGCGTATTGGCCATGGAGTGGAAGGACACATATTCGGGAAAGTCGGGGATGAATGTGTGGTGTTGCCAGGATACCCGGAAAGTGCCGAATGCGAATGAAACGTTCGGGCGATGGGTCCATGTCGGGTAAGCGGAAAATTTGTTGTGGAAGCATTGCTGTTGTGGAGCGGTAGCAGATCCGTGTTGGGCCTGTAATAACCCCGTTGGTGAATGACTGCTTCCGTGGCGTCAGAATGGCAATGTGTCGTTTGTTTGGTTAAATTTGTAGCGAACAGTCAAATTTGAAAAGTCTTGTGAAAGAGCATACAGTGAAAGTGGTCGATTCGTTTGAAGGTCATGATGACGAAGCAGTCTTCAAAAGTATTGTGCTGACGGCAGAAAACCCTATGTCGTTTGATACCTACGTAATGCCCCAAAAGATACATGGCATGGGCCTGTGTATCTGCCAGCAGGGTGAGGCTGTCATCTCAATCGATAAAAAACAGTATCCGATCCGCCAACACGATATGGTCATCTTTCTGCCGGGGGCAGTGGTGCAGCCGGTCAGCCGTAGCGATGACTTTGCGGGATGTGCTTTAATGCTGAAGATCGATCGGGTGATTGATGTCGATCCGTCGATGGGAGTGCAGCTCTATTTGGCCGTGCGGGATCAACCTTGCGTCTCCCTGACGGAACAGGATATGCAGGCAATTTTTGAGGTGCGTGATTTGATCCAAAAGAAAATAGCCTATAGCGATAACCCCTATTACAAAGAGATCATCGAAAATTTAATATTGAACCTCTTTTATGAAATTGGGGCGATTATCAATCGTGGAAAAACGCTTGAACCCCGTAAAACCCGCAGCCGTCAGGAAGAACTGTTCGAAAAATTCCTCTATTTGGTCGCTACCTATTACCGAACACATCGTGATTTGGGATTTTATGCCGAACAAATGTGCTTGACCCCAAAATACCTGTCGGCAATCGTTAAACTCGTCTCGGGATCCAGTGCAACCGAATGTATTAACCGTTCGGTCATTCGCAATGCAAAGGCTCTGTTGGAAACCTCACAACTGACCGTACAGCAAATTGCCGATTATCTCAATTTCCCCACCCCCTCATTCTTTGGCCAGTATTTTAAAAAACATGTGGGAATGACCCCGAAAGAGTACAGAATGCAAGCCCATTAAAACCGCAGAAAGTTCCTGCTACGGTGGTCATTTAGGACAAAAAAACGTACCTTTGGGAAAATTTTTCAAACGAGAGTATCGTGGAACGTTTTTTTCCATATGGTGCTAGATGGGTCAGGATGCTGTTTTGTTGTGTCCTGTTTGGTTGCATCTGTTTGCCCCTGTCCGTTTCGGCAAGCTGTATCAAGCCCTCTGCCGATGCATTCCCATTCACACCAATTGCCGATCCGATGTTCCAACCGGATACTGTGGCCGGTGATACCCTGGCTCTGGACAGTGCAGTACGGCTGAACGGCTGGCAACGCTTCCAACTCAAGGTCGATCGGATGACCCAAACTCGACTCTATAAAATGACCTATGTGGCGGTGCCTTTGATTGTGGCCGGTGTGGTTCTCAACGACCAGCGATACCATTTCAATGCCCTGCGTGATTCCTATATCCCTACCTTCCGATACCATTACGACGACTATCTGCAATATGGACCGATGGTATTGACCTATGGCTTGAAACTGGCCGGCGTGCCGGGACGCAGCTCCTGGGGGCGTATGCTGGTATCCAACGTCTTCTCTGCGGCATTGATGGCCGGCTTTGTCAATACATTGAAATATTCGGTCAAGCAACCCCGCCCAGACGGATCGGGTAACAACTCATTCCCTTCGGGACATACCGCTACAGCCTTTATGGCGGCTACCATCCTGCATAAGGAGTATGGCCTTACCCACAGCCCCTGGTATAGTATTGGCGGATATATGACCGCTACGACAATCGGCGTGAGCCGTCTGATGAACAATAAACACTGGATCTCTGATGTCCTGGTGGGTGCCGGAATCGGTATCTTGTCAACGGAATTGGGCTATTATTTGACCGATCTGATCTATAAGGATCGGGGATTGCGCCGTCCCGATCGGGATGACTCCCATTTCAACTATGACCGAAAAGCCTCGTTTTTTGGCTTATATATGGGGGTCAATTGGGCCGGGAAAAGCATGGCCTATTTTAATCATGCCGGAATCAAGGTCTCTACGGGTGCAATCTCGGGTATAGAAGGAGCGTGGTTTATCAATCGATATATCGGTATCGGAGGTAGGGCAACCATTGCCAGCATGCCGATGGCTGTGAGCTTGCAGGATAATCAGATGGTGGATGGTGAGGCGTTGATGAGTCGTCTGGAACGTATCGAAATCTCCTCTTTGAAGGTCTCCGAAGTGATGGCCGGTGCCTACTTCTCCTATCCTCTGTCCAAACATTGGTCCGTTGGGTCGAAACTGCTGTGTGGTACCTATTCCATTCGTAAAAACCGGGTCAATGCCGTACTGAATCCTGCCCAGCAGGAGAGTGCCCTGCCAGTGAATCTTCCGGTGGCACAGCTGTCAAGAGGCGTTACCGAGTCTCAGCAATTGGCTGACGGTTTGGAGGAGGGGCAGACTCGTCAACCTCTGATGGAGATCGGTTCCAGTGAAAGTTTCGGATTCGGCACCGGACTGTCGTTCATGTATCTGGTGGGCCGAAATCTGGGTGTCCGCCTTTTCTACGATATTAGTTTCTCACCGGTGCATTTTAAAGCCAAAGAGTACAACATGGACGGATCGGTGCAAACCAGCAGTATCAGAGATTTTAACTACTCTTCAACACTGGGAGGATCAGTCTGTATCCTCTTCTTTGGCAAGGATAAGAAAAAAGCAAAATAACGAAAACCTCCAGCTGCTCGTGCACCTGCGTGTGTTCTTGTGCGCGTAGTGGCGTGTGTGCCTGTTTGCACAGCCATTCGTGGACTCGGGTGTATGTCTGTTGCTGTACTCGGTTCAGAACAGCTTG
>ERZ859738.745-NODE-745-length-19236-cov-7.896825_pt1 | contig 19236 bp, 12 predicted proteins | sample MGYA00510122_ERZ859738 | MGnify/ENA primary metagenome ERZ859738 (study PRJEB30046, sample SAMN00715139) | human gut metagenome | study: EMG produced TPA metagenomics assembly of the A metagenome-wide association study of gut microbiota in type 2...
CGTTGGCGTAAAGAATAAAATGAAGGAAAAGAGATGCCGCGAAATCTACGAAGAGGTAACCGAACAATGCTAGAATATAAGCGAACTATCTGCGTGCGCTGTGTGGTCAATTCCTTACAACGGAATTACAATAAAAAAGCCTCTATCTCTTTTTCGGAGATAGAGGCGTTTCTGTTTAATCTATTTCATTTTGCACAAACCACGAATTATTTATTCTGCTTCAGATAGTTCAACTGAACATTAGGAGCGCAGGCATTGCTTGTCTTCTCGGTGTATTCTGCCACCTTCAATGTAGCAGTACCCTTGATGTTCTCTACGTCACTACCTACCTTAAAGAGATAGTTACCTGCATCTACCTTCCACTGACTGTTGGCCTCATCGAAGCTGGCAAGATCACGCTTCTCGAGGATCATCTTCAAAGTCTGGCTCTCACCTGGATTCAGCAACTTGGTCTTGCCGAAGGTCTTGAGTTCCTTGGCTGGCTTCTCGTAAGCGCCCTTAGGAGCGGTAACATAAACCTCAGCAACTTCCTTGCCGGCAACCTTACCGGTATTCTTGATGGTTACGCTAACCTCGATAATGTTGCCTTTAGCCTTGACAGATGGCTTGCCAAACTCGAAGGTAGTATAGCTCAAGCCATAACCGAAAGGATAAGCCACATTCTTCTTGAAGGTATCAAAGTAGCGATAACCTACGTAGATATCTTCCTCATGGTTACTATAATCGTAACCCTTGATGTTACCCTTGCTCCAATCCAGCAGATTCTTGTAGGTGTACATATCGTAATCCTTGGCGAAGTTGGCTGTAGAAGGATGATCGGTAGCAGCGATAGGCCAGGTCATGGTCAACTTACCCGATGGATTCACCTTACCGGTCAGGATATCAGCTACAGAGTTGCCGCCCTCGATACCTGGCTGCCATGCAACGAGAATAGCATCCACACGGTCTCTCCAACTGGCAGTCTCCATCACAGAACCAGAGTTGATGATGACAATCACCTTCTTGCCCTTGGCATGGAAAGCATCAGATACACGGAAAATCATATCCTGCTCTATCTGACTGAGGTTGAACTCACCATTAATCTGGCGATCCATTCCCTCACCTGCCTGACGGCCGATGGTGATGATGGCAGCATCTGCCTTTGGCTCCTCGCCGGCTACACAACGCTCGGTAATCTCGATTTCATCGAGCTTTGGCTGACCCTGATCCAGAAACCACATCATCGGATTCTTATCTGCCTTCAACTTAGCCTTGGCATACTTCACATAATTCTGATAGATTTCCGTAAGCTGAGGAGTAGTTGCCACACCGATGTTCTTCAAACCGGTAACCATATCCACAGAATAGCCTACATTAACGGCTCCACTACCGAGACCACCCGACATGAAGTCGTAAGAGTTGACACCGAAGAGTGCCACGGTCTTCAAACCCTGGATAGGAAGAGCGGCATCATTCTTCAGGAGCACCATACCCTCGGTAGAACTCTGACGGGTGATAGCTGCATGAGCCTTCAAGTCTGGCTCACCACTATATTTATATCCCTTGAATCGAGGAGTCTTCACGATATATTCGAGCATACGGCGAACATTGCGGTCCACATCCTTGATATCCAGCTTGCCTTTCTTTACGGCATCAACAATATCCTGCACCTGTGCAGGATAACCCGGCATCATCAGGTCGTTGCCTGCCTCAACTTCCTGTTCCAGAGGAAGGTCGGCACGCTTACCAATCCAGTCAGTCTCCACTATTCCCTTATATCCCCAGTCGTTGCGGAGAATATCGGTAAGGAGACCCTTGTTGCCCTGGGCATAAACACCGTTTACCTTATTATAGGCAGACATGATAGTCCAAGGATTGCTCTTGCGAACCATCATCTCGAACCCCTTCAGATACAACTCACGGAGAGCACGCTGGCTCAATCGCTCATCCACCTTGGTACGGTCAGTTTCCTGGGAGTTTACGGCAAAGTGCTTGGCACTAACACCCACGCCCTGGCTCTGCACACCCTGTACAAAGGCGGTTCCGATAAGACCTGTTACGATTGGGTCTTCTGAATAATACTCAAAGTTACGGCCACAGAGCGGATTGCGATGCAGGTTCATACCCGGTCCGAGCACAACATCACAGCCATACTCCAGGGTTTCGTTACCGATAGCCTCACCCACCTTGCGCACCAAGTCGGTGTTCCAGGTAGAAGCCAGACAGGTTCCGATAGGGAAACCGGTAGCAAAGTAGCTACGGCTGTCACCTTCGCGATGAGCATCGATATGAACTCCGGCAGGACCATCACACTGAACGGTAGTAGGAATGCCGAGACGAGGGATGGCTACAGTAGTACCCGCAGCACCCGGCACGAACTTCTTCTGATGTCCGAGCATAGCGCCACTGCCCACGAATCCATCGTTGCCACCGCCCACCAGCATCTGGGCTTTTTCTTCCAAGGTCATCGCCTTGATTACTTCGTCGATGTTGTTGGCATTCAATTTTGGTGCAGATTGCGCCATCATTGTAGTTGCCATTACTCCTGCCGCAACGGTAAGAGCCAATTTCTTGTAGTTCATCATTTTGTCGTTTATCTAGTTAGTTATTACTTTTCTGTTCTTTTAGTCGTTTCGTCAGTTCCATGCAGTCCCTGAGAATACTGCATTTCTTCAAAAACTTGCTGCAAATATAATAAAATAAGGTGGAAACACCAAGCATTTCCACCTTTTTTTCTTGAATTCAACAAGATTATTCCCGGATTTAACAAAAGGTATAGGAAGAACATAACATACTATACATATCCTTAACCTAAGACTAGTCCTGATATTTAATCTGGAAGTAAACAAAACATTCCTTCCATTTCAATCTTTCGCAAATTTCATCAAAAAGAAGAAAAAATACTCGAAAACCTTGTAGGAATCAAACAATTATCGTATCTTTGCCGAATTATCCAAAAATTGGGTACTAGAATAAGAACTTTTAATAAAGAAAGGTATGGAGCAGAGGAATTCATCCATCGAAATCTATCGTTCCCCAGAGGGCAACATAGAGCTGAATGTAAAATTAGAGAATGATACCGTTTGGCTTACACAAAGCCAAATGGCAGAGTTGTTTGCTGTTGACAGAACATCTGTTACACGACACATTCGCAACATTTACAAGAGTCAAGAACTAGACGAAAAGTCAACTTGTGCAAAAAATGCACAGGTTCGTTTTGAGGGTAAGAGACAAATCATTCGTGATATTCCTTATTATAATCTTGACATGATTATTTCGGTAGGGTACAGAGTGAATAGCAAGAATGCGACCTCTTTCCGCCGTTGGGCAACCTCTATCTTGAAGCAATACATTATCAAGGGTTACGCCATCAACCAGAAACGCCTAGACAATTACAACGAACTGAAAGAAGTGGTTCGTTTGATGTCACGTGCGATTACATTGCAAGATCAAGTATCCGAGGGCGAATATAACGGACTGTTCAATGTCATCAGCGACTATGTTTATGCCCTGGATACTCTCGACAAATATGATTATCAGACATTACTCATAGACAAGACGACTCAAGCCGAACCGTTCCATGCCACCTACGAAAATGCAATGGAAGCCATCAATGCTTTGAAAGAAAAGTTTGGAGGCAGTAAATGGTTTGCCAATGAGAAGGATGATTCATTCAAGAGCAGCATAGGTCAGATTTACCAAACCTTCGGCGGTGAAGAACTCTACGCTTCGGTAGAAGAAAAAGCAGCCATGCTGCTCTACCTTGTCGTAAAAAACCATTCATTCAGCGATGGCAACAAGAGAATTGCGGCCATGCTTTTTCTTTGGTTTATGGAGAAGAATGGCATTCTGTATGCAGAAAATGGACATAAGAGAATTGCCGACAACACACTCGTAGCCCTGACTCTGATGATTGCAGAAAGCAGAACTGAGGAAAAAGATGTTATGGTAAAAGTAGTCGTCAACTTGATTAACAAAGACAATCAATAAGAATTGCCATTAAAAAACCGCACAACAGCTGTTCTACGCATGCACAACAGCTGAAAGACAAGCGCACAACAGCTGATGTGCGACCGCATATCAGCTGTTGTGCGCTTCGAGATACTTACTGTTCCAACAACTTCTATTGTATCTCCGAACAACTTCAGTTACTTCTTTCAGATACTTATGACGCATTCTTCAAACGCCAATAACGCTTGAGGAAAGGCATTCAAAGCATTGCGGAAGCTTATTCAAATCATTGTAGAAATCTACTTCGCTGTATCCTTTGAGCTTCGCTTATCACGGCGATAACTGCGATAATCATCCAGCGGAATCTCAATATCAGGTTCCACCAGCTCACCCTCACGTGGCAAGGCGAACTTCTGATACTTGATGTTCAAGCCACGTTCTATCCACATACTCTCATAATAGGTTTGGATAGAGAGAATCTTACGGGTTTCCTCATCGATGCCCTCCTGATGATAGAGGTCCTCTGTGCGGAAGAGCACAGGCAGATGGTTGCCATCCACCATATAAGTAGTATAGGTGAAGAGGAAGTTGGAGTCCGTCTTCAGATGGATGATGCCGCCATCCACGAGGAAGTGGCGATAACGGTTCATGAAGTAAGTAGATGTAAGACGCTTGCGAGGGTTCTTCATCTGCGGGTCAGAGAAGGTGAGCCAGATTTCCTGCACCTCATCCGCAGCAAAGAAGCGGTCGATAATCTCGATGTTGGTACGGAGGAAAGCCACGTTCTTCTGTCCTTCCTCTATCGCTTTCTTGGCACCGGTCCACATACGTGCGCCCTTGATATCCACACCGATGAAGTTCATCTCTGGATAGAGCTTGGCAAGTTCCACGGTATATTCACCCTTGCCGCATCCCAACTCCAGCACGATAGGGTTATCATTGTGGAAATACATCTCACGCCACTTGCCCTTCATATCGAAAGGCACGTCATCTACAACACTATATGGATACTGGAACACGTTCTCGAAACGCTCCATATCCGCAAACTTAGCTAATTTTCCTTTGCTCATTGATTCTTTTTTTCTTCGTTTGAGTGCAAAGGTAAGCATTTAACGATAATTATACAAATCATATCATGGAATTTGTATAATATTAACGGAAAAAGTTTATTCCGCCTGGATACCGAAGTACTCGTTGAGTTCGGCGATGGCAGCGCCATCGGCATTAGGAAGATCCTTCACCAGCTTGCCTTTCTCCAGCAGGAGGATGCGGGTGGAGATGTCGGCAACGAAGTTGAGGTTGTGGCTGGAGATGATGACCGTGGTGCCCTGCTCCTTGCAGATGCGCTGAATCATGTGGGCGATAGTCATCTGAGAAGATGGATCGAGATAGTTGAACGGCTCATCCAGGAGAAGAACCTTCGGATTGATAATCATCGCTCCAATGATGCCAATCTTCTGTCGGTTGCCCTGAGAAAAATCGCGGAGATACTTTTTGGTTCCCATGATTTCATCGTGCATAAAGCCCTCAAACTGAGCCAATCGCTCCTGCAGGGTTTCATCGTCAATGTGATAAACATCAGCGATGAAATCGAAGTATTCCTCAGGGGTGAGGAAGTCGATGAGGAATCTGCCGTCGATGTAACTGCCGGTATATTCCTTCCAGGTCTCACTCTCGTTCACCTTCTGTCCATTGCTTTCCACGAAACCATCATCAGCCTGAATCAGGTCGAGAATCAGACGGAGCAAGGTGGTCTTGCCCGCACCATTATTACCTACGAGTCCTATCAGCTCGCCCTTTGCAACACCCAGATTATCAATATCGAGTACGGTATTGCCATTATATATCTTCTTGAGATTCTGAATCTTGATATCCATTATTCTAATGTTTAATGTGTCGTGTTTAATGTTTACTTAGTTTTCCATGAACTTCTCCATGCGCTTATACTTGTTCTTCTCGAAGATGGCAGCAATCTTGGCAATGAACCATTTGTGGATGGCGATGCTGAAGACTGCCAGCGTTACGCAGGTGATAAACCATGCTGTCTCACCGAAGAAATAATAGACAGCACAGACACCAGCCAGCGGGAAGAGAAAGGCGATGGCATAAAGATTAATCTTCAGATTAGCTCCCTGCATGCTGAACATGGAAGTCTGGAATATCTCCAGACGGGAAGAGAAGAGTGCCGTAGGCAGATTAAAGAGACTGATGAATACAGCCAGACAGAAACCGCTGATAAGCACCTGGATTCCGATTCCTGCCTGCAGGAAAAGGAACGGAAGGGTGAGCAACAAAGCGACAGCACTCACCACCATATAATAATAAAAGCAATTCTGCAGCATCTGTTTAACCTTGACAGGCTTGGTCATCAAACCATGGAAGAAGTTTGCCTCAATGCCAAAGGTCCACTGCGACAAAACCACCGATGGCAGCAGGATGGCACCCGCCACATAGAGGGTAGTCATAGCCACCTTGTCCCCCATTTCCTGTCCCGCTTCTGCTGGAAGTAAGGCAAAGAGATAGGCATCGAAAAGGAAGATGGCAGTAATCATAATCACCATCGTACGGACACGCTTTGCTCTCAATGTGCCGATATATTGCAGACTGAAGAGGTTGATATGGCTGAAACCACGGAACCTGGAAACCTTCAGCTTCTGCTCGTTATAAATCTTTTCGTGATAGAGATAGATAGTAAGTCCGGCGAATACCGCTCCGGCAAGGAAGAAGATACCCGTCCATCCCATCCATACCGGGAAGAAGGAAGCCACAAACATATACCCTATCAGCACGGCAAACATTCCCATCCATCCCAGTATCAAAGGCCATTTCAGAATCCACTCCGTAGCCTTGCGGTAACAGGTGATGTAGATGCCGTCAATATAAGAAAATGCCAGGAACAGAAAGAAGCTGGCAACAACCTCACTTGCCGGCAGGAGATAGATGAACACCGGAAGCATAAGCACCGGAAGCACATAGTTCCAGAAGCTCACGAGATTGGTGGTGAGCAGGAACTTGTTCCAGATCTTCTCTGGCACAGGGCGCGACTTCACGTAATCATCCATTGCCGTAATATCCCGCTTCATCACCATCTTCATGATGATGTCTGGAATCAGCATACCGACAACGATACCGGCTCCCAACAGGGCAGGCATGTCTTCGCCCCCAAGTTCTCCCCCATTCTCGGTGAAGCTGAGAAAGAAGCTCACGCCCATCACCACATACAGGAAGATGATGTAGCACGCCACGAAGGCATCTCTCTTATGGAAGTTACGGCGCTGCTGCAACCACCAAAGCCTTAAAAGTAATCTCAACATAAATTATTCTTTTTATGGTTTACGGGCACAAAGGTAAACAAAAATATCCGAAATCTCCTACAAAATGATAGAAATAACTTAAAAATAACATTAGATGAAAAGCAAAAGAAAACAGAAAGAGAAGAAAAGAAAGAAAAGGCATATATGTAAAAACGGCATCTCCTCACGAAGATGCCGTTTCTTCCAAACTAACATTAACTTATATATCAACTATTTATCAAAACTATTATAAACCTAAAAGTCAACCAAAACGTATAATACTCTTATTCTGGCTGAACCGGCAAGATGTTATCATCCTCATCATAGAAGAGAGGAGCCACCTTTACGCTGCGAAGCCAGGTTGTATCATTTGATGGCACACAGTCGTGATGGAAGAGATACCACTGCCCCTTGTACTCACAGATACTGTGATGGGTTGTCCAACCTACTACCGGTTCCAGGATGACGCCCTTGTAAGTGAACGGACCATAAGGATTATCACCTACAGCATAGCAGAGATAATGAGTATCACCGGTAGAGTAGCTGAAGTAATACTTGCCCTTATACTTATGCATCCAGCTGGCCTCGAAGAAGCGATGTGGATCATCAGCTGGCAATACATTACCCTCTTCGTCAACGATGACAACAGGCTTTGGCATTTCAGCAAACTGCTGCACATCATCCGTCATCATGGCTACACGAGATGGTAACGGATTCTCCTTGCCCTCTGGAAGATGCTCATCCTTCAGTGCCTTGTTGTCCTTGTACCACTGAAGCTGACCGCCCCAGATACCACCGAAGTAGCAGTAAATCTTGCCATCATCATCCTTGAACACGCAAGGGTCGATGCTGTATGACTTGCGGATTGGGTCGGCATTCGGAATGAAAGGACCTTCTGGCTTATCAGCCACAGCCACGCCGAGATGGAACACGCCATTATAATCCTTGGCAGAGAAGATGAGATAGTACTTACCATCCTTCTCTACAACATCGTTGTCCCACATCTGCTTCTCAGCCCATGGCACATCCTTCACATCGAGAATCACACCATGATCGGTTACCTCACCTTCCATCACATCGTCCATAGAGAGAACATGATAGTCTTTCATCTGGAAGTGACCGCCATCATCGTCGAAGCTTTCGCCGCTATCCCAGTCATGAGATGGGTAAACATACAGGCGACCGTTAAACACATTGGCAGATGGATCTGCCATATAATCCTTTGGGAACAAATATCTTGCTTTCATTGTTGTTTATTATTTAAAGAGTTTTACGATTTCCTTCACCACTGGCTTCACCTCGTTGTTGCGGTCGATGAGCAGTGGATAGTTGGTTCTGCCAGGGATAGGCCAGCCATTCAACCAAGAGTGACCATCGTTGACACCCCAGAAGGTTACACGACTGATGACATCCTTGTGACGCTCTACAATCTTGAAGAGATCGAGATAACGCTGGTTGAAGAGTTTCTGCGCCTTCTTGTCAAGTCCCTTCACGTATGGATTGTACTTCTTCTGAAGTTCAAACTTCTGGCTGATTTCCGCTCCGCCGAATCCTTCCGGATTAGGAAGCATGTTCATATCCAACTCCGTCAGCATCACCTTCACGCCTTCACCAGCAAAAGCCTCGATGCTCTTCTCATACTCAGCATAGTCAGGATAATCAAAACCATTGTGGCTCTGCATACCTACCGCATCGATGCGGAGACCCTTCGCCTTCAAATCGCGAACCAGTTTGCAGATAGCCTCTCGCTTGGCTGGCTTCGAAGTAGAATAATCATTGTAGTAGAGTTCTACGTTTGGATCAGCCTCATGAGCAAAGCGGAAAGCCAGTTCTATGAACTCCGGACCGATAATCTTATAATATAAAGACTTGCGGTAAGAGCCATCATCCTCGAAAGCCTCATTCACAACGTCCCAACCCTTTACTCTACCTTTATAATGAGTAACCACATTCATAATATGGTTATACATTCTGCCGATAAGCACTTCACGGCTTACCAGATTACCCTTATCATCGGTAAACATCCACTTAGGTGGCTGAGAATGCCAAACCAGACAATGCCCGATCAAGGTCTTGCCGTTCTTCTCTGCCCAGTCGGCCAACTTATCGCCATCAGTGAAATCAAAGCGATTCACCTCCGGATGATTCTTCTCACCCTTCATACAGTTTTCGGCAACTACCTGGTTAAACTGTTTCTTCACTACTTCCTCACCTGCCGGATCTTGTCCATCAGGCAAATCTGTATTAACGGCAGCACCTACCAGGAAGTACTTACCCATAGCTTCCTGGAATGTTGGGATTTGAGCTGCTGAGTTCGCTTTTTGAGCGAAAGCTGTTGAAGCAAGCATCAGCCCCAGTGCCAGAGTTGTGATCTTTTTCATATCTTATATCTATTTTTCTCGTTAATAATTATAGTCTCTAGTTTTCTTCCTTGTGTCGGGCCTCAATCTTCTTGTTGATGTCATCGATGACCTCATCGGTCAACTCATACTTAGAGATGATGAACATCGCCAAGCCCAGCAAGATGGCAGGGATCACGCATACCAGCCAACGGATACCCTCCTGTGCCAGAGGAGTCTGCTGCTCCAGATCATTCATGAAGTAAGCACCGGCAGCATTACCTACAGACATCATGGCGAAGGCTGTAATGAAGAAGAGAGCAACGATACGGAGAGGACGGTTGTGGAAAAATTCTGTCCACAGGTCGCTCACCTTTACATTCTTGGTTTCCTTCTCATCCATTACCACACGTTCCTTGGTTTGGGTAAAGCAGAATACCAGAAGGGCGAAACCTACTAGGGCAAAAATCAGCATGGCAACAAACCAAGCATTACTGTCGGTAGGAAGAGAGTTGCTCTCCTGAGCAGCTGCTGCCTGATAACCGGTCCATGCAAGAACTGCACCAGGAATAACGCCACCCAGAGCCATACCTGCCTTATAGAAGATACCGGTCAGGGCATTGACGATGCCGGCAATACGCTTGCCGCTGGTATATTCTGCAAAAGAGATAACCTCCGGAATCAGAGCCCACATATATCCTGTAGCTACGATTACGCCTGTTGATTTGATGAACTGAGCGATATAAACCAGCGTGATATGATCCTTTACAGGTCCCATCTTGCTGATGAAATAAAGCATCGCCATACCCACGATAGCCACAGTAAGGAAGATGTAGAACATATTCTTCTTGCCCACCTTTTTCTTGATGGCAGGAACCAGTGGCATAAAGATGAAGGATGGCAAAGAGCCCAAGCCCATGAAAAGCGCCATCTCAATAGGAAGATCCTTGGCTGCAGCGAGCATCGCTACCAGGATTGGAACACCTGCCGATACACAGAGTCCACCCACATTTGCCATGAACATACGTACAGAGGTAAGAATGGTTATTTCGTCTGTATCGCGAGTCAGCGAAGAGTTCAAGGCTCCGTAAGGCACATTGATCAATGTATAGAGCATAGACAAGCCTACGTATGTTACATAGGCATAGATAAGTTTGATGGTTTCTGTCTGTCCTTCCATACCATTCCAAAAACAGAGGATGGCAAGTATGGTGAGTGGCAAACCCGCCAGGACGAGATATGAACGATACTTACCCCAACGTGGATTATGCTTATCTACATAAGTTCCCACCAACGGGTCCCAGAGTACATCGACCAAGCGAACCACCAAGAACATGGTGGCAGCAACACCAGGATTAAGTCCATAGATGTCGGTGTAGAAGAACAACAGATACATACAGATGGTCTGGTAGATGAGGTTTTGCGCCAAGTCGCCAGATCCGAATCCGATGCGTTGTAGCCAATTCAGTTTGTAGAATCCCTTAGATTCCTGTGTTACAGATGTCTGTTCCATATTTTATTCTGTCATTAAGTTTACACCTTATTATATATATAACATAAAAGATGCATATAATATATTTACTTCAATTTCTCTGCGGCAAACTTGCCCATTGCCTCATATCCCTTCGGATTGAGATGCAGCCAGTCGTCAGAATACTCAGCCTTCAGACGCTGAGGGTCTTTCGGATCGCGAGTCAGCTCATCGAAATCGATGACCTCGTCGAAGGCACCACTTTTTCTGATCCATTCGTTCACGGTCTGTCGCATCGCCTCATGCCAGTAAGAATACCAGCCGTTTCCCTTAGTTGGGGTGATGGTTCCGCCATACACCTTGATTCCCTTTGCCTTGGCTTTCGCTATCAGCACCTTGTAGCAGGCAATCAGGGTATCTGTTACATGCTCATAATTTTCGCCGCAGCAACCGATATCGTTGGTTCCCTCGAAGATGATGAGTTTATCTACACCAGCCTGTCCCAGGATATCACGGTCGAAACGTTTCATGGCTGGTTCGCTCAATCCACCTTGCACCACGCAGTTGCCACCGATTCCGAGATTCAATACGCCGTATGGCTTCTCTGCATTCAGAGCATCCGAGAGGAAATCGGTCCAGCGGTTCTGATGGTTAGTAGTACTTCCACGGCCATCGGTAATAGAGTTTCCGAGAATAGCTACCACAGGGGTAGCCTTATCGGTCTTCACATCAATGGCGGAAAGATTGTACCAGTGGTCCACCTCCTCGCCATCATCAAAACTCTTATCCATCGGTTTAGGAGTACGATGCAAACCGTTTACTATATAAGATGTGGTACGTGAACCACGATGGGATGTTGCATTCACTGGAGTCTGCTTGCCATAGTCGATGGTAATCGTAAGGCGCTGTCCACTCTTCAAGGCATATTTCAAATCATCTGAGAAGATAGCCTTGCCAGGAGCGATGGTTACATTCTTCTTGCCATTAAACTTGAGATACTTCACGGTCTTACCATTCACAAACCAGTTGCTGTCCTTATCGGTATCTGCTATATACACCGATTTGATTTCTACCGGCTCCTTACTCTGCTCGTTGCTGAGCTTCACTCTGAGTTCCTCTCCGCCAAAAGATACATGAACTATCTGTCGACAAGAACGGTTGCTCAAGCTTTCCTTAGGCATATCTCCTTTACCAGTCCATTCCACTGCAGTAGCCCAAGATCCTTTCCATACCTTCTGAGCAAAAGCTACAGAACCTGACGTAGCCAATACGAGCGCCAGCGATAAGATTTTGATTGCTTGTCTATTCATTGTTATTATGATGCTTTTAATGTTTCTATTGTTGTTGACGATGCAAATTTACTAATAAGTAATGAAATAACAGGTATTTAATAGTTACCATTACTTTTCTATTTGTTTCATACCTGCAAAAAGAGCGCAAAAAGATAAAGAAACAAAAAGAAATGAAACATTTTGTTGCATTAGAATTTGTTTCTTTCATTGTTTTTTGTTACTTTTGCAGCCGTAACAACCTATTTTAAACAAGCAACAAACTGAAACTTATGAAATATACGAAACATTGCCTCATGGCATTTATGGCTATCATCATTTCGCTCATGGTATGGGCAGACAGTGGTGAACTTTTCACATCGGGCAAACTGTCAAGTTCGCTCATCAACTGCATGGTGCAGGATAAATACGGATATATCTGGGTGGGAACCGAATATGGACTCAGCAAGTTTGACGGCTACCGCTTTACCAACTATCTGCACAACGAAGAAGACACAACCTCCATTACCGACAACATTATCTCCGACCTGCTGGTAGATAAGAAAGGTAATCTGTGGATAGGTTGTGCCAAGGGACTGATGCGCTATAATTATGAAACGAACGATTTCGCCCGTCTCCAGTTTCCTGATGGCAGAAAGCCACGTATCTATTCTATGGTAGAAAGTCACAATGGCGATATCCTGCTGGGTACAGCAGGATATGGTCTCTATTCTGTAAAAGACAGAAATACCCGGAAAGGAACCGATCATCTTTTCACTATCAGACAGGAAAGGCAATACGCTGAGCGCGATTCTGATGTATTCTTTACCCATATCTACGAAGATAAGCATCATTATCTCTGGCAGAGTAGCCACCTTTCTATCTTCACCCGTTTCATCAAGAAACAAGGCAAGGTGCAGCGCAAAGACTTCAAATCGCCATGCGGAGCACCTGTGGCTTTCATCCAGCATCGTCCGCAGACCATGCTCATCGCCTGTATGTATGGCATCATCTATTATGATTACCGGACAGGCCGCATCGCTGATGCCGGCTACGACTTTGGCGGTTATCAGAATAATGTAACCATCAACAATGCTACCTTCGACCACGAAGGCAACCTCTATATCAGCACCTCCGAGCATGGTGTTCTCATGATCAGAAAGGGAAGCAATAGGGTAGAACAGTTGGAGAACAGCAACAGCAGTTTCAATCTGGCTACCGCCTTCGTCAACGATATCATCGAAGATAAGGACAACAATCTCTGGATAGGCTGTTACAAGAAAGGTCTGTATCTGATAAACCAGCGTCAGCAGGCTTTCAACAGCTGGAGCTTTTCGGCACAGAACTATATCATCGGCAGCAGCGTTTCATCTATTGCACAAGGCGAGAATGGTGAAACATGGTGTACGGTACAGAACAGTGGCGTATTCTGTTTTGATGCTTCAGGCAAGATTATCGCCCACCCTCAGTCACCTGCCGGTACTTGCATCATCTATAAAGACCGACGTGGCGATTACTGGATCAGCAATGGTAGCGCACTCTACAGCTACAACCCTCATACAGGTACATACCAGCAGAAACTCACATTTACCAGTGCCGGCATCTACTGTATGACCGACGATGCACAGGGCAACCTTTACATTTCAGTATACAGCAAAGGCCTCTATATATATAATGTGGAAAGCGGCAAGGTTACCATTCTGAACATGCAGCAAAGAGGCAACAGAGGATTCCTCTGCAACGACTGGGTGCGAAGCATGGCACTCGACCATACAGGACATTTATGGATAGGAACCTCTAATGGAGTTTCCTGCCTCAATACCAGAACGCTCAGTTTCAAGGATTTCGGATGGCACAACATTCTGAAAGACAGACAGGCGAATGGTATCTGCGAAGGAAAGAACGGCGATATTATCATCGGTACGGAAGAAGGACTCTATCTGTTTGACAGAAAGAGCAACAAGACGAAGAACTTCCCTCATGCAGAAGCGTTGAAAGGCAAGCAGGTCTGCAGCATCATCAAAGACCAGAAGGGTGACTTGTGGGTAAGTACAACCATGGGCATCTGGCAGTACGAACAGAAGAACAGACAGTTTATCGGGCACATCAACGGCAACGGACTTACTACCCGTGAGTACGTGCTGGGCTCTTCCATGCATACCGCCAGCGATCTTATCGCCTTCGGAACCAGTGACGGTATCACAACCTTCTATCCTGACGTTGTCAGAGCCAAGAAGATGAAACTGGGAGATGTACATCTCACCAACTTCATCATCGACGGGAAGCCAATCAACTGTATGGCTAAAGACTTCAGCATTCCTTACTCCCAGAATTCATTCACTCTGGAGTTCTCGCTGCTTAACTACAGGAACACCGATAATATCAGTTTCCAATACCGCATCAACGACGGCAAATGGAACAGCACCAATGAGGGAGCCAATGCCGTAGCATTCAACAAGTTGAAACCGGGCGACTATACGCTGGAGGTGAGAGCTACCAGCAATGGCAGATATTCCAAGAATCCTACCATCATCAACATCAAGGTATGCGACCCTTGGTATGCATCACCCGAGGCATATCTCCTCTATATCCTGATTATAGCAAGCGTCATCCTGTATGTTATCTATACATACGAGCGCCGCCGCAAGGCAGACCTGGAAGAGACCAAGATGCAGTTCCTCATCAATGCCACCCACGATATCCGTTCGCCGCTGACATTAATCATGGGGCCGCTCAACAAGCTGAAAACAAGATTAACAGATGCCGAAAGCAAACAGGATATCGATACCATCGACCGCAATGCCCAGCGCCTCCTGCTTCTGGTAAACCAGATACTTGATGAGCGAAAGATAGACAAGAACCAGATGCATCTTCACTGCCAGGAGACTCCACTCAAGGATTTCCTGCATGGCATCGTATCGCTCTACCGCTTCAATGCACAGGAGCGCAACATCACCCTTTCGCTCAAAGAAGACGAAAGCCTCAGCAGCGATAAAGACAAGCTGAAGGTTTGGATAGACCGCATCAACTTCGACAAGGTTATCTCCAACCTGCTCTCCAATGCCATGAAGTATACCTTTGATGGCGGCGAGATTACTGTTATCATAGGCAAAGACGAAAAGAATGCCATCATCAGGGTAGAAGATACAGGCATCGGACTGAAAGAAGAGAAGACCGACCGCCTCTTCGAACGTTTCTACCAGGGGAACAACAGCAGCGGTCTCCATATCGAAGGAACCGGTATCGGACTCAATCTCTGTAAAGCATTTGTAGAAATGCACGGAGGCAAGATCAAGGCCTACAACCGTACCGACGGCATCAAGGGTTCCTGCTTCGAAGTAAGCATTCCGCTAGGCAACAGCCATCTGCAGCCAGGCGAGATACTGGAAGAAGAAGACAAGAAGGAGCAGGAGATTACCAAAAAGAAAGTACAGGCCAACCGCAACTTCAATATCCTGATAGTTGACGATGACAGCGAGATTGCCCAATACATCAAGACCGAACTGAGCGACTGGTACCGCTTTGAGCATGCCTGCAACGGCAAGGAGGGTTTGAAGATGCTGCTCACCGGCAAGTACGACCTCGTGATAAGCGATGTGATGATGCCGGAGATGGATGGAATCACCATGCTCAAAAACATCAAGAGCAACAGCAACATCAGCGATATTCCTGTCATCCTGCTCACCTCGAAGAGCGAGGTGGAACACCGGTTGGAGGGACTTCGCAGAGGAGCCGATGCTTTCCTGGCAAAGCCGTTCGACATGGAAGAGCTGCATATCCTTATCGACAACCTGGTGGATAATGTGCGACGTATCCGCGGCAAATACAGCGGAGCACAGGGCCAGAAGGCGAAGATTGAGCAGATTCAGGTAAAGGGCAATAACGATGCCCTGATGGAACGCGTGATGAAATATATCAACGGGCACCTTGCCGATCCCGACCTCAATGTAGAGAAACTTACCGAGGAGGTAGGAATCAGCCGTGCACAGCTCCACCGTAAACTGAAGGAGATTGCTGGTGTTTCTGCCGGAGAATTTATACGTAACCTCCGACTGGAACAGGCGGCACGACTCATCGAAGAGGGGCAGATTAATATCACGCAGGTAGCCTACTCTGTAGGTTTCAACAACCAGACTCACTTCTCTACCGTGTTCAAAAAACACTATGGCATGTCGCCTAGCGAGTATGCTGAAACAAAGAGAAATGAGAAATAAACAACAAATAGAAGAGAATAAGGTATTTTTTCGTATCTTTGCAGCAGAAACAATAATAATACAAACTAACGATCTGCAAAGATATGAAGAAATACCTCATTTTATTATTTACGGTACTTACATCACTCCATGTTTCTGCACAGAGTGATGGTTCACAGTTATGGCTCGGAAAGCAGTATGCTAACTCATGCCAAGTCATCTCACAGTTGCCTGATGATGCAACAGCCAAGATTGCCAAGCAGGAGTTGGAAAACAACTGGCGTGGCAAGAATGTTGAGCTCAAGATAGACAAGAGTCTCAACCTGGGCGAGGGCTATAACATTTACGCCCGTCCTGCACAGCAAGGCGACAACATTCAGTACGAAGCAACTATCACCGCCAGCAATCCTATCGGTTTGCTCTATGGTGCCTACGAGTTAATTCGACTTCAGAACACCGATGCCTACAACACAGGTAGCGGCAATCAGCAGAACTTCAGCAAAGCTATCGATGAGACCGAGAAACCACAAGTGGGTCTCCGCATTCTCAACCATTGGGATAATCTCGATGGCAGCATCGAACGTGGCTATGCCGGAAAGAGCATCTTCAAATGGGAAGAAATCAAACTCGGCAAGAACGGCAAAGGCGGCAGCATCAGCAAGAGTCTGCACGACCGTCTTATCACCTACGCCCGTGCCAACGCCTCTTTGGGCATCAACGGCAGCGTACTGAACAATGTAAACGCATCGCCAAAGATGATGACTGCAGAATATATTAATAAGGTGAAGGTCATCGCCAACATCCTGCGTCCTTATGGCATCCGGGTATACCTAAGCATCAACTTCGCTTCGCCTATGGCTTTAGGCTACACCAAGACTGCCGACCCACTGGATAAGAAGGTTCAGCAGTGGTGGAAGAAGAAGGCAAAAGAGATATATGCTACCATCCCTGACTTTGGCGGTTTCCTCGTAAAAGCCAATTCTGAAGGACAGCCTGGTCCTGGCGACTACCACCGCACACATGCCGATGGAGCCAACATGCTTGCCGATGCCGTCAAACCATACGGTGGCATCATCATGTGGCGAAGCTTTGTATATGGTGCTAACCATAAGGGAGAAGACCGTGTAAAGCAAGCTGTCAGCGAATTCAAAGGTATGGATGGCAAGTTCCGCGACAACGTCATCCTACAGTCAAAGAATGGTCCGCTCGACTTCCAGCCTCGTGAGCCATACGCTCCTATCTTCGACAACATCAAACAGACTCCACAGATAGCAGAACTTCAGATTACCCAGGAATATCTTGGTCAGTCTAAGCACCTCACCTATCTCGCTCCTATGTGGAAGGAATTCTTTGGCTTTGTTAATCCAGACAGACTGGTTGGAATCTCAGGTGTAGCCAATATCGGTGATGATGCCAACTGGTGCGGTCATCCTTTCTCTCAGGCTAACTGGTATGCTTTTGGCAGATTGGCATGGAATCCTTCACTTACAGCCGAGGAGATTGCTCACGAATGGCTCGTACAGACCTACGAAAACCAGGACGAGAAATTTACCAAGCCGGTAGAGATGATGATGATGACTTCGCGCGAAGCTTGCGTCAACTATATGATGCCTTTGGGTTTGCACCACATCTTCAAGTTCGATCACCACTACGGTCCGGAGCCAGATGGTTTCATCGCAAGTTATCCTTTGGAATGGTGCCCGGTTTATTATCACAAGGCTGATGCTCAGGGTGTAGGTTTCGACCGTTCATCCAAGGGCACAGATGCTGTCGGTCAGTACCCAGAACCATATCGCAGTCTGTATGATAACATCGATACCTGTCCTGAAGAATATCTTCTCTGGTTCCACCATGTGCCTTGGACTTACAAGATGAAATCAGGCAGCACCCTCTGGCAGGAACTCTGCATGAAGTACAACATGGGTGTAGCGATGGTAGAAGTTTACCGCGACTTCTGGCATACCTCAGCCAAGCAGTATATGAAGGGGCATGAGCAGGAATGGCAACATACAGACTCTCTGCTCAATGTACAGTTGGAGAATGCAAAGGAATGGCGCAATACCTGTCTCAAGTATTTTCAAACCTTTTCTAAAATGAAGATCTATGAGAAGAACAATGTTTCTTCTACCGTAGACAAGTAATTAAAGAGAAAATTCATGAAAATCTGTCGTAATCTCACTTTTTTATCGAGATTACGACAGATTTCTCGTTTAAAAGTTGTCGTAATCTTGCTTTTTTTCTGAGATTACGACAGAATTCCCCCTAAAAGTCCTTAGGAAAATGTGATGATTTAACAGAAAAGTCCTTAGGAAAATGTGATAAATATACTTAAAAGTCCTTAGGAAAATGTGATTTTCCTTGCGGAATTCACTGTTTATTAGCATCTTTGCCAAAACATAAATTTTAGCGCATGAAAAGACTACTTATATCCCAATTGTTAAAATGGAAAGACAGTCACGGAAGGAAGCCACTCATACTGGAAGGTGCAAGACAAGTTGGTTCGCACCAGTCTCTTGCCATACGAGAGAAACAACAGTTCAAAAACCATCAACATCCCCCTCTATATGCTCTTTGTTCTAGACAAAGAATTAAAGGCAGAACTTTCAAATGTGGTTTAAGTACGGGCTGAAGGCCCAGAAGCTCCTAGCCCAGGGCATCGCCCTTGGGTATAGTAGCAGTCAGCAAGGCGCCCTGTTTTACTCTAATTGAGCAAGCTTTGAGCGTATTTTTTAACGTTAATTA
>ERZ859738.749-NODE-749-length-19213-cov-4.673974_pt1 | contig 19213 bp, 19 predicted proteins | sample MGYA00510122_ERZ859738 | MGnify/ENA primary metagenome ERZ859738 (study PRJEB30046, sample SAMN00715139) | human gut metagenome | study: EMG produced TPA metagenomics assembly of the A metagenome-wide association study of gut microbiota in type 2...
GGAGATAGTAATCATCGACAGTCAAATGAATTACCGAGGAAAACTTGACACTTACAACCCTTTGAACCCTCCGCCCGAGCGGCTCCATAGATGATATAATAAAAATAAAGGAAATCAATCCCATTTCAAAAAGGAGGGACATCATGCTGATTCGCGAACGAAGTGAAGAACTGGAGAAGAAAATTCTCTGTCACCGGGCGGCTCTTTCCGCCAATGCCCGGCGGGACAGGGAAGAGAAGAAGGACCCGCTGCGCACCGATTTCCAAAGGGACCGGGACCGGATCCTTCACAGTAATTCTTTCCGCCGTCTGAAACATAAAACCCAGGTTTACATCGCTCCGCGGGGAGACCATTACCGCACCCGCATGACCCATACCCTGGAGGTGGCCCAGATCGGCCGCACCATGGCCAGGGCCCTTCGGCTGAACGAGGACCTGGTGGAAGCCATTGCCCTGGGCCATGACCTGGGCCATACGCCCTTCGGCCATGTGGGAGAACAGGCGCTGCAGGAAGTATGCGGCCATTTCGAGCACAATGAGCAGAGCGTCCGCATTGTGGAGAAGCTGGAAAAGGAAGGGCAGGGGCTGAACCTGACCGAAGAAGTGCGGGACGGTATGCTGAACCACTGCGGGAAGCTCACCGCCCATACCCTGGAGGGGGCCCTCATTAAATACGCCGACCGCATTGCCTACCTCTGCCATGATTATGAAGATGCAGAAACCATGGGCCTCATCGGGCCAGAGGATCTGCCGGACATGGTGAAGCGTAAAATCGGCACCACCCATTCCTCCATGATTACCGCCCTCGTCACCAGCGTGGTGAAAAATTCCATGCAGAACGAAGAAGATGGTATTCATATGTCAAAGGAAGGGGACGAAGTGCTGCAGACCTTCCGGCAGTTCATGTTTGACGGGGTATACATGTCAAAGGCCCTGATTCCTGACCGGAAACGGGGAAGCAACGTGGTGAAAATGCTTTATAACTACTATACGGAAAAACGGGCCGATGGAAGTTTCCATGAAACCAGGCTTCCTGAAAAGCAGATCCGTCTGGCGGGAGGAAATATCCCTCTGGCTGCGGTGGACTACATTTCCGGCCTCACCGATAACTTTGCCATCAACCTATTTGAAGATATTTTCGTGCCACGGTACTGGACATTCAAGAAAGAGTGAAGCGGCGGCTGCCGGCTGCCTGCTGTCGTTAAGCATGGCTGATGACTCTGGCTGGCTCACCGGTCCACTAAATAAATATCAGTGGGCGGAGCAGGCAGACGATAGAAGGTAGAAGATAGATGGCAGACGGTCAGACTTCAGAAGGTCGTAATCCCGAAAGCAAGAGGGGTCATGTGCCTTTCGGCACCTGGGTTCTATCGTTCGTGCGCTTCGCGCCGAACGATAGGTTCGGGCCGGAATCGGCTTCGCCTCCTGTCTGGTTCAGAGGGGAGTTTTATATGCCGCCACAGGCGGCAATAAAATGGTGCCGACAGGCGCCCACCTCCCCAGCGGGCACGGTCAGCCAACCAATAGGTAAGCCCTTTAATGGGCAGGCTAAGGGCCTACTTTGGCTGACTTGGAGGTCCTATGCAGGACCTCCACAGTACTTCATACCTCCCGAGGGCGAGAGCCCTCAACCCGCCTGTAAGGCGAAGCCGATCACAGGCAGAACCCTGGCAGCCCAGGGCCGAAAGGCCCGGCGGCTGGCTCAACCCTCACGCCCGTAAGGGCGTGTCAACCTTCGGGAATACTGGAAAGCACCGCCCAAGTCCCGGTCCCAATCCCGACCGCGCCGAAAGGCGCTTGAACCCTCACGCCCCAAAGGGGCGTGTTAATGTCCATAAAAGAGGTGTTTTCATGAAACAGAATCTTGCACTATTAAGCGGCCCCATCGCCTTTGGCGCTGCCGCCTTTCTTCTTACCGGCACCTTCCAGCAGTCCTCTGCCCTGGCTCTTTCCTGCGCCCTCTGGATGGCGCTGTGGTGGATATTCCGGCCCGTTTCCATTTACGTCACCGCCTTTATCCCTATTATCGTGAATTCCCTTTTCAACCTCATTCCCATGAATCATGTGATCAGCCAGTATTTCTCGGAGATTGCAGTGCTCCTTCTGGGCAGCGACCTCATCTGCCTGACCTGGACCACCACGGGACTGGACAAACGAATTTCCGTAAGAGCCCTCTGCTCCATAGGCACCTCCATGAAAAGCCAGATCTTTGTATGGTTCCTGGCTTCCACAGCTCTTTCCGTTTTCCTTCCCAACGTGGTGGTAGCCGCTATTTTCTGTCCCATTGCGGTGGCCATGCTCCATTTCACTGGAGAAAAGGATATAAGCACCAGCCAAACCGCCATTCCCATCCTCCTTGCCATCGGCTGGGGCAGCGGCATCGGTGGCTTCGGCTCCCCCATCGGCTCCTCCGCCAACCTGGTGGCCGTTTCCTATCTGGAAAAACTGACAGGCCATGAATTCATGTATTTCGACTGGGTCATCCGTTTCCTGCCTGTACTCATCCTCATTTTCCTCATGAACCTCCTTTTCCTTCTTTTCCTGCCCTGCCCGGTCAAATCCCTCCCCGGCACGAAGGGCTATTTCCGCTCCATGTATAAATCCTTCGGTCCCATGAAACGGGGCGAGTGCACAGGCCTCATTCTCTTCACCGCCGCCACCCTGCTCTCCTTCCTCCGTCCCCTCTTTGCGCCATACCTCCCTGCCATGAAGCCGGCCTACATATTTCTCTTCCTGGGCATGCTCATGTTCTTCCTGAAAGATGAAAAAGGAAATCCCATGCTCACCTGGAAATACGCTGAAAGCCACGCCATGTGGGGCATGATCGCCCTTTTTGCCAGCGGTCTGGCTCTGGGGAAACTGGTCATTGAAACCGGCGCCATCAAGGAGCTCTCCCTCCTCATCGCCGCCCTTCACCTCTCTCCGGGCCTTCCGGTAATGGCCATGGCCTGCCTCTTCGCCTGCTTCATGTCGGAAATTTCCAGCAACACCGCCTCCGCCTCCATTTCCATTCCCGTGGTCATCGGCATAACCTCCTCCCTCTCCTTGAATCCCATCCCCTACATCCTGGGCACCATCGCCGCCGCCAACTGCGCCTACATCCTCCCCATTTCCACCAGGGCCATCCCCATAGGCTACGGCCTCTCCGCCTCCGCCCAGATCCGATACGGTACAGTGCTATCCCTTCTTACGGTGATCCTTATCACCCTCCTATGCACCGCCTTCATGGCTTTCGTGCCCCTCTTCAGCGAACTGTAAATTAAAAAGGGCTGTGAAAAAATGGAAATCATTTCTTCCCAGCCCTTTTGGTATGTCTTATTGTGTCAATGACAGTAAGCCACTCGCCTCATCGTCATCTCGAGCGGAGCTGCCTGTCGGTCGTAGAGCAAAGGGTTTTGAGCGCCAGGGAGACTCTGAGCCCGGAGATCTCCTGCTGCTATGCTGCATGTACCATGGGGCCTGAAATTTCTCCACTCCCCTCCCACCATCGAAATGACAGGAGAGAAGAATGGTATCCATGTCATTCATGCATTTCTTCACAACCTTTTTGGTATTTATGAAATGCTATGCTTCTTCTCCAGCATAAGGAGTGCCTTCTTCATGGGAAGGCCGCCGCCGTAGCCGGTGAGGGACCCGTCGGCGCCGATGACACGGTGACAGGGGATGATAATGAAAAGGGGATTGGCATTGTTGGCCATGCCCACGGCGCGGTAAGCCTTCGGATGGCCGATGGCCTCGGCGATGTCCCTGTAACTCCTCGTTTCCCCATAGGGAATCTCCCGGAGCGCCGCCCACACCTTTTCCTGAAAGGCAGTGCCCTGGGTATGGCAGGGAAAGTCAAAAGTCTTCCTTCGCCCCTGGAAATACTCATCCAGCTCCCGAAACACCGTAAGCGCCAGCCCGAAGGGCGCCTCCCCCTTCGTCCCCTCCTCCGCCATCCGAAGAGAAATCACCCCGCCTTCCTCATAGGAAAGCTCCATATCTCCAAAAGGAGAATGATAAATGGCTGTCTTCATGGTTTCCTTCCTTTCTTCCACCTGCATAAAAAGTATGATGCGGTTTTGCTGATTCCAGTATATCACGGAAAAATGGGGCCGGTCTAAGCAGCAGGTCCGGTCATTGAATGGCAGGGCAGGGTACAATTTTATTCAAAAGAGTTTTTAGTAAAATCTGCATGAGTAAAACAGCTTGGGAAAAGCAGGGCGCCCTGCTTTTGGACAATGATCCGCGAATCGGTCAAAGGGGACTTAGCCGAAGGTTTGCGCTGTCTTTCATGGCCGCCGGAGAAATGATGGATTGCATCTCATATCTGATGGGGTTTTTACATGCCTCATGATTGACCGCTGATTGCAAATTGCAGAAATGTGCATCCCGACTAGGAGTAGCTGTATTTGAACAGTTGCGGAGAATCTTGCTGGAGCCGTTATTAGCAGGGAGATTTCTGCTGCAAAATCAATCCGCTTGTGTTATTATTCTATATAGAAACTATATAAATATATGGTTTGGAATTTTCGAGAGAAGTTATCGGCATTGAGGTATTACTATGGCAGACAAAATACATCAGCCAGCTTCTCCATCTTCTATTACGAAAGATGGAAAGGAATCTGTCTGTATATCTATGAATCGATCAGATCACCGGAGGCTTAAGATATATGCAGCTTCCATTGGCAAGAGCGTATCTGGTGTAATTAAAGACTGGGTGGATCAGTACTGCGTAGAGAAAGAGGATAGATAATGGCTTACTTTGATACGAAATATACATTTCGTCTGGGAGAGCTTTATTGCGGTCCGGGCGGTCTTGCTTACGGAGCCCTTCACGCTCATAGCAGAAATGGCCTTTTGGACGTGCAGCATGTCTGGGCAAATGATGTAGACGCAGATACCTGCGCTACCTATCGGAACAATATCTGTCCGGAGAATCCAGACAGTGTGATTTGTAAAGATGTCCGCAATCTTAATATCCAAGAACTTGCTCCAATCAATGCTTTTGCCTATGGATTTCCATGTAATTCGTTTTCAAGTATCGGCGAGCATCAGGGTATGGAGAATGAGAAGTTCGGAAGGCTTTACTGGTATGGAATCGAAGTTCTTCGCACGTTTAACCCATTCTGGTTTATCGCAGAGAATGTCTCTGGTATTCGCACTGCTGGAACCAATGACTTCAAACAGATTCTTACTGATATGGAAGAGAGCGGCTATAAGCTGACGGTTCATCTGTATAAAGCTGAGGAGTATGGCATTCCACAGATTCGGCACAGATATATTATCGTCGGCATACGGAATGATCTTCCCGTGGAGTTTCATGTACCGAGTCCGGAGCCGTATAAGAATATTGACGTAACGGCAGGACATGCTTTAGCTGATATTCCGGAATGGGCTTCAAATAATGAGGTAAAGAAGCTGACGCAGAGAGTGATTGGGAAATTGGAGCATACGCTCCCGGGACAGAATATCTGGCAAGCGATGAAAAATCCGGATTTTCCGGATGAATATCGCATCAAGGAGCATTATAGCTTTTCTCAGATTTATCGGAAGCTGCGTCCTGATAAGCCGGGTTATACAATCACTGCAAATGGCGGAGGTGGGACCTGGGGATACCACTGGGATGGTGCAAGAGAGCTTACAAATCGAGAGAGAGCACGTATTCAGACTTTCCCTGATACTTATACGTTTACGGGGAAATATGCTTCTGTGCGTCGTCAAATCGGCATGGCAGTACCTTGCGAATTATCGCGGATTGTGACTAAAGCAGTGTTGGACAGCTTTGCAGGTGAGGAATACCCATGGATTGAGCCGAATATGGACGGAGATCAGAAGACAAAGCCAAAAAAGGGAAAGAAAAATGGATGATATGACGCTGGAATAGGAGCAATGCCCGTTCAAAAGGTACAAAGCCAGAGTTTCATTGTCGATGAAAAATATTTTCATGGATGAGAAAGAAACGCAGGTAAAAAGGTCTTACCGTAACCATTCCAAATTGCTGGATGTCGAAATGTGAAAAGAATATAGACTAGGACCGTGAGTCTGAGGCAGCTTTAAATTCCTTAGATTCACGGTTTTATGTTTTTGAAGTGATAGTATATTGAAAAACATAGGGACGTATATGAATATAATATAAAAATAGCTTAATGCATATTCATGTACTTAAATTGATTTAAAAGATGAATATATGAGAAATAATAAAAATATTTGCAAAATAATTTTAAAATAATATTGACAAAATAGACTGAGAAGTTTATTATGAACGTAACAGAAAATATTATACAGGAGGAATTTATAATGGCTGATAAGAAAACAGAATCGAAAAGGGATAAGTTTGTACGCATTGCAGAAGCACGTACAAATAAAATTTTGAACATGGTTGAGTTACTGGGAAACTGTTCGAATTCCAATATTTATGAGTATACAACTTCTGATGTAAATCAGATTTTCAGTGCGATTGAGAATGCTGTAAAGGATGCCAAAAAGAAATTCAGTGCGCAAGATACGGAAAAAAACACAAAATTCTCGCTTAAGAAGTAATTCTAAGAGGAGGAAACATGGAAGGATTCAAACTTTGGAAAAATGAATGGCGCTTTCCTTCGAATGATTATGGCCAGATTTTCGGCATTGCGGACTCAGGTGTTGAAACGTTTAAAGGGACGCCAATGAAGTCCCTCGCCAGAGAAATCTGCCAGAACTCGATTGATGCTGGCGTCGATAATCAGACTGTCAATATTGAATTCCAGACGTTTCAGATTAAAAGGGACGCAGTTCCTCATTTTGATCAGCTGATGGATGCGTTTCACCGTGCAGAAGAATTCTGGAGTGTGCAGCACAGCCAGAAGGCTGTGAAATTCTTTAAGAATGCGCAGAAGGCAGGAAAAAAGGAATATATCCGCTGTCTCCGCATTAGTGATTTTCATACGTCCGGCTTGACCGGATCTGATCAGGATTATAATTCCCCTTGGTGTAATCTGACAAAGTCAACCGGTGCATCAGATAAATCCGGAACAGCAGGTGGTTCCTTTGGCATTGGCAAATTTGCACCATTTGCCTGCTCAGATTTCCGTACTGTGTTTTATTCTACACTTGATAAGGACGGAATAAAGGCATATCAAGGTGTTGTTCGTCTGACAAGTTTTAAGAAGGATGATGGCACAGTAACGCAGGGAACAGGTTTTTACGGTCTTGAGAAGAACATGCCGGTAAGGGACCAGATCTTTCTTGATCCTAGGTTCATGCGGCCGGATGGTATGAGCGGTACAGATATTTATATCCTTGGCTTTGATCCGGATGAAGACTGGGTTACTCAGATGGTAGTTTCTGTACTTGACGGATTCTTATATGCTGTTTTTTCCGGCAGGTTGATTGTAAGAATTGAAGATATTGAGATTAGCAAAGACCATCTTCCAAAGCTGATGGAGCAGTACAAGGACAAATTTAAAGAACATGCAGATGAGTATTATCAAGTACTTTGTGCAGATGAGAAAAACTGTCCGGAATATCAACTGGATGTGGATGGCTTGGGAACCGCTCATCTGAAGATTTTGATTTCCCCTGGCCTGTGGCACCGTGTTGCGCTTGTAAGAGGTACCGGCATGAAAATCATGGATCGGGGCTACATTAGCAACATCATTCCTTTCGCTGGAATTATGTACATTGAGGGAGATGCTCTGAATACGTTTCTGCGCTCTCTGGAGAATCCGCAGCATACAAAGTGGGAAACCGACCGGGCGGATGATAAGAAAAAGGCAAAAAAAATAACACAAAAGCTGTATGGCTTTATTCGCAGTTGCTTTAATGAGCAAAAAAAGGAGGGCGGCGGAGCTCCTCTTGATCCGGCTGTTGGACAGTATCTTGCGGCAGAGGATGAAGGAAAACAGGAAAATCGTGAAGAAACACTGACAGATGTGATCCGTGAGGTCACACTGACACCCCGGACAGTAAGACCGCCTGCTGATTCTGGTGCGCCTTCGGAGAATCCGGATACCGGCGTAAAAGCCGGCGAAAATGATCCAAAAGGGAATGAAACGTCGACTGGCCTTCCCGGTGAAGGCAGCGGACGAGGTAGTGGAAACGGCAACGGTAGTGGTGGCGGCGGCTCCGATGAAGGACCTGGCCCTGGTACGCATCCGGTTGATCATAAACAGAAAATTGTTTATATCCGACCGTCCAAAAAGAGAGCTGTATGTAAGAGCCGTAAGACGGGTGAGTATCAGATTTTCTATACACCGGCAGTATCTGCTGCCAACGGGTATCTTGAAGTGTTTATCGCAGCAGAATCCGGGGATTACAGTACAGATGCGGTGTCAGCATCTCTTTCCGATGGAACGCCGCTCAAAGTGGAACAAAATCGGATTACAGGTCTTACATTTGAAGCAGGAAAACCACTTAAAATCAATCTGAAACTGGATTTCGGCGGAGACTACTGCAGCATGGAGGTAAAAGGTTATGGACATACGCTATAAAATGTATCCTTATCCCGTGCTTGCGTATTTTCTGGATGATTACAAAGATAAGCATGCCTTTGATGTAAAAATCACGCAAGTAAAGGACGGTTTCGATACGAAACTCGTGTTTGAGGCGACTCTTACAAATAAGGAACTTCTTGGTCTTGTGCGGAGCGGAAAAGCTTCATTTGTATATCATCTGGAGTGCTCGCAGACTGGCTTCCGCAAGGTAATCCGTACGGATAAATTCTCTTTACCTTATGTGCTGTCCAACCATGAGGTAAAGAATATCGTCCAGATTTGTCCGTTTATAGTAGCAACGAAAGATATCACATCCTATTCCAGCACAGATTTTGATGATGATTATAAAGGCATGACTTTCGATATTGAAGAAGGATGCGTACTTGCTGTAGGACAGCAAGTGGACGCAGATGTTTCTGACAGTATCGACGATCTTGCCAATACACCTTCGATTTTTTCAATCGTGCAGAATACGGATGAAGCCATTAAAGAGATGAAAGTCGATGGAAACGGGGATAAGATTGTGATTCAGCTGCCGTTTAATGACTATTACAGTTATAAATCGCTGTCGCAGAATCCGAAGTTTGAACCGGTACTGAACGCGCTGACAATCGTTCCAGCATTGGTCTTTGTGATTGAGGAGATGAAGCGGTGGGACAGTGAGGAGATGAACTGCCGAGAAATAGATTGTGGATGGTTCCGCTCAATTAAGCATGTTTTGTCAAAAGAGTTTAACTGTGATGTGGAAAGCGGCCTTTCCGGCATGGATTCTATGGAACTTGCTCAGAAGCTAATCGGGAGTCCGCTTCCGAGCGCATTTGCAGAGCTGTCCGGCGGTGAAGGAGCGGAAGGAGGCAACGTCATATGATGATGCCATTTTTAAAGACAGATGATATGAATACTGTTAAAAACAATGTGAGTTCCTTTACGGATCACTTTGCGGAAGATGATAATACCTGGCTTCAAAAGGAGCTTGGTCGGAACATCTTTTCAGATTCCAAGTTTCCGATGCCACAGGTTTCGCTTGATATGAGGAACGATGTTCCGGATAAGACGGACCCGGTAAATGTTCAGGCAGTGTATAATGCCTTCCAATTTCTATCTGATTCCCAAGCATCTGATGAACGGCTTTGGTCTGCCCTCTGCCTTGGTCCGTTCTGGACGTACGTGCAGTATAGATGGAAAGTAAGGAAGAACCATTCGAAAGAGAATATTCTTCAGCATTATTTCTTCGGATTTGGAGCTAGACGATCGCTTACACGGAATGCCATGTCGCGTCTTTGGTGGACGGGACGGCTTACCTATGATAAGACAGATTCTGATCCGTATCATCTGACACGGTTTGTGACGCAGAATGCCAGATTTATTGTGGATATTCTGGAGCGGAATACATCAAATAATCCGGAGGTCCTCCGTCCGTTTATTCAAGCCGTGATTGATGCGCAGAATAGAGGCATTCCAGTGTCATCTGAAAGAATACGTGATCTTGAAATCTATTTGGATGAGCTTGGCGGTATCTATATCCTTGATTGCCTTCCGGAACAGAAGATTCATGATCGGATTCTTAAGAAAGCAGAAGAGCTTGCAAAGAAAGATGAAAAAGCTGCAGATACTGAAGATATGAATAAATGATAGAGTAATCGAGTATGACTTTGGAAAATATTAGCCGATAAGCATATCCGATTAGTTTTCTGCCATCTGTTATTTGATGTTGAGAAACATGCTTAAGTGACTGCGTGGCGGAGCTGATGAAGATGTACCAGAAGTTGGTAGATGCAGAAAAGAAATCGTGATAGATTCTGTTTATGAGGGCCTTGTTATGATTTATCTCACAGGAGACACCAACGGTCCGCTGGATTTTGATCGGATCCGACCGGAGAATCTGATTCGGCACGGCGTGTTCTGGCGTGAATAAAAGATCTGACAAAACCAGGGAATCCATGATTGCAATCCCAGGAGCCTGTGATACAATGAAAAAAGAGCTGTCCAGCAGGTCAGCCCCGTTTGATATTGGTTTAAGAAAACCCGCCTATCGTTGCGAGCTGACGGCGGGTTTTCTTATGTTCGTTTCTGGATTATGAGATCATAGCAAAAGTCAGTAATAATAAAACGGGACAGGGACTCTTCTAATCCCAGAGTAACCCCCCAGTAAGCCGAAATTTCCATCCTCAGCGGTTTTACATACTGATGAATGAAATACCCATCCGAAAAAATCCCCTGTCAGAACGCATCGTAAAAATGCTTCTGACGGGGGATTTTCTATAACAGGATGGACGACATAGGCCTTGAACGTCTATTAAGATAATAGAAGAAGTTGAATCTCAAGATTTCAAGGCTATCGCCCATATTGGATTCTTTATGTATGCTCAATATAAATCCGCATATAACGATCAATAGCCGGAATCCTGGGTTCAGGTTCATAAGCATCAATCTGATTGGTTCCGGAAATTTTAAAGCCTTTCCACTACACCACATTCTTTTCTGCAACATCATTCATGATTTCAGCCATTTGATGCAGGTTCTCCGCAAAGACGGATTTTTCTTTATTATTTTTCATGGGGAGTACTCCTCCGATGCAGTTTTATATATTTCACGTAAGCTGTTATTACTACTCGTAATAGAATATACCACCTTATCCCTTATTTGCAAGACACTTACAAATTGGAGCCGGCCGGCGAAATCCCATTCATTTAATGTTATAATGCTATTTGATAATGCTATTTGCTTCCTATGCGCCGCAGACCTGCCGGAGCAGCAGGTCCGATTATGGAACCTGCAAGACCGGGCACCCTATCATTTGATTCAAAAGAGTTTTAGTAAAATCTGCATGAGTAAAAAGGAATAAACAAATCATTGGAAAGGAGAGATTTCTATGAAAAAATACTCATACTCAATGGCGGTCCCCGGATGCACAACAACACTGCCAAACTCCTGGCATCTGCCGAGGAGGGGGCTGTTTCTGCCGGAGCCAGCACCGAGACTGTCGATTTATATAAACTGAACTTTACCGACTGCCGCAGCTGCCTGGCCTGTAAGAATAAAAAGATGGCCATCCCCTGGAAATGCTATTGGAAAGATGGCTTGACGGAAACGCTGCAGAAAGTCTATGAGGCAGATGCCATCATCATCGGTTCACCCATTTTCTTTGGGGAACCAACGGGCGTGGTCCGTTCCTTTATGGTCCGCTCGACTTTCCCGGCCCTATCCTACGATGATTATCAGAGCACCTTTCCGGGAAAAATCGATGTCGCCGTGATCCTTACCATGAATGCAGACCAGAACTACTACGAGAAGCACTATCAATCGCACATGGAGGAATACTTCCAGCCCTTCCGTTACCTGAACGGGACAACGGAAATCCTGACTTCCTTCGATACCCTGCAGGTGCCGGATTACAGCCGTTACCGCATGGCATCATGGGATGAAGCAAAAAAGAAAGCCCATCACGCCGAGCAATTCCCGAAGGACCTGCAGGCGGCCTTTGCGCTTGGCAAAAGGCTGGCCAGCCGGCAGTAACTATCTGGTTATGAAAGGAATAAAGGCAGGAAAATATGGAAGCATGGCTTATTTTATACTTTCCCCTATTTCCTTCTATTTTTACTGAAACCTTTCCTTGCTCACCGAAAGGAGATACAGCGCGTCAATGCAGATACATCATTCCACAAAAGATAAACTCCATATCCTTTTTATCTGCCACGGCAATATCTGCCGTTCTCCCATGGCGGAAATGATAATGAAGGACATGGTACGCCAAAGGGGGCTTGCCGGGAAATATGAAATTTCTTCCATGGCCGCCACCACCGAAGAAGTGGGCCATGATATCTATCCCCCTGCCCGAAGGACCCTTGCTGCCCACCACATTCCCTTTACGAAAAGAAGGGCGGCTCTCATGACCAGGAAGGATTATGAAGAGGCGGACTATGTGATTGCCATGGATGAGGAGAACCTGGATGACCTGTGCCGCCTCACCCAGGGGGATCCGGAGAAAAAAATCTCCCGCCTTCTTGACTGGGCAGGAGAAGCAAGAGATGTGGCGGACCCCTGGTATACAGGAAATTTTGAAAAAACCTATGAGGATATAGAAAAGGGCTGCCGGGCGGTGCTGGAGAAGCTTTCCTGAAAATGGGTGCATAAAAAGAGGCCATGAGAAATGGGTATCCTTTCTTACAGCCTCTTTTTCATGCTATGCAAAAACTCCTGATTCGTCCCATGCTGATGCGCGGTAGGGCTCAGGCGTTCAGCTTCGATGAATCGGCCAGGAGCAGCCGCCTGAGCGGAATATCTGTGTCGTCAAGGAAGAACTGGTATAGCCATTTGCCACCAGGATGTCTGGCAGGTCATCTTCAGGAGTTCTTTGTGAAGTTTTGACGCGTCGGAGAGTTCTGATTCATATGAGGAAGTTCTTCCTGTCTCCCGCCTGTCCCTTGATAAGGTGTGTGCACGTAACAGGCAGGGAGGCCGGCGCCTCTTCCGGGCCCCTCAGTTCTCTCTGTCTATATAATCTCTTTAAAATAAAAAAGTTCTCATGGAAAACAGTGTTTCCTGATGACCGGTCGTTAGCGGCGCCGGTTCCTTTTCTCCACGAGCCGGGATTCTACGCTATCGCCCAGAATGACGACGCCGAAGGAAGGCTACCTGGTGTCTGTCATCTCCTCTGACTGTCTGATTATATCCTGCTCATCTTTCATGCTACAAACCTGTACTTTCGTACAGGTTTTTTTTCTGTCCATTTTTAGTAAAATAAAAGTAAGGCCGGGATCCTTGCGGAATACCCAGAAAACAGGAAAGATGCGTTTTCTATGAGACAGAATCATTCCGCCTTGACAAAGAAGGGCCTGCCCCTGCTTCTCTGTACCGCCATCCTGTCAGCAGGGGGTGGGACTTTCGGCAGAAGCGGTGCAAACGCAGGGAGGGGATGCTGTCACGATCGAGAAATGCTGGAACCGCAGCCCATGGGAAATCCGCATTCTCAGCAGGATCGTGCCGGTGCATACGTCGAGCTGCGGCGGCATAATCAGTAAAGAGATTCCCAGAAACAGGAGGTGTCTGGTAATGAAAGAGCCTGGCAAAATCAAATGGATGAGGTTTATCAGGGGTATCTTTTTAGGGATCCTGCTGGTCCTGACAATGACTCCGGCGGCCCTGGGGGCCCAGAAAACAGTGCTGGTCCACAATGTAGACGAAATGATGGAATCACTGGCGGACAATACGGAAATCGTTCTGGCACCGGGTGAATACAATCTGTCAAACTGGCAGGAGAAAGAATTTTCAGAGCGGCTGCTTCACTACTCCGACTACTATGATTCGGCCCCTGCCGGTCTGTATCTGGGCGATGGTTGCACACTGGACATTGCCGGGTTCAAGGATCTCACCATCCGGGGATTGGATACGGAGACCATTACTGCAGAAATTGTTACAGAATTCCCCTATACGCCGGTACTGAAATTCGTCAACTGCCGAAACCTGAAACTGTCCCACCTCCGGATGGGCCATAAACTCAAAAAAGGATTCTGTGACGGCGCCGTGCTGAAACTGGATAGCGTCACTCATATGACCATGGATCATATGGACCTGTACGGATGCGGAACCTATGGGTATGAAGCCCGGTTCTGCAGCAGCATTCTCCTCAGGGACAGTGTAATCCGGGAATGCAGCTACGGTTTGGTGTCCGCCACAGACTGCCAGAACCTGAAATTCCTGCGGACCACCTTCAAAGATATGGAAACGAATCTTCCCCTCTTTGCTCTGATCCGCTCCCGGCTGGAGCTGACCGACTGCACCTTCCGGGATGTACGGGGAATCATCGACAGCCTCACCATGACTGGCGGCCATATCAGTGAATCATGAAAAGACTTTCCGGTGCATCAGAACTTTTAAAACCTGCTGGCAGGTAAAAAACAGCCTGATGATGTAAGCGGGTCCCTGAAGACCACCATTTACATCATCAGGCTTTTCGGGTGGAGGGCCGGAAGGTGAAATACAGAAAAACAGCGGGTCCTCAGACAGTGGAGCAGCTGCATGAATGAGTGCGGATCCCGCTACCGCCCCAGCAGGGCGATCATCAGGGTCACTGCCCCATCTACCAGCAGAGGAACAGCTCCGGTAATGTAGGCGGTGTCATCATCCATGCGATAGTACATCATGTAGGCTGTAAAGGCGATGAGAGAAGCAGCAGCCACGGCGGCCCAGGTGAGACCATAGGCAGTGTCCGCAAGGCCGCCTGCTTCATGGAGCACTCCCAGTACCATGATTTCCATAAGTGCCCAGAGAACGAGAAGGATGAGTTCTGTGGTCGGTTTCCGGCCGAAAAGTTTGACGGAACCGGCAAGAAGGATGAAATACACCAGAAGGGCCAAAGCCAGGAGCATGGTCCCTCCGGGCCAGGAGGCCGGCAGGGGAAGGCCGTGAATGCCATGGACCGTCAGGGCGGTGCCGGAAAGGCCAAAGACTGCGAGGCATAGGAACAGCAGGGCCGAGAGGGCCCCTCCGCTTCTTGCATCGGGCCGGAAGGCCGTCAGCCACCAGCCTGTATAGAACAGGGCGCCAAGACTCAGGAGAAACTGCCCTGTAATGATTTCTGCATATGCTGTAAGTCCAAACATAGTATCCCTTCTTCTTTGTGAAATCCTCTCTTTTCCTATTGTAGTCTTTTTTCTGGAATAAAGTGAGAAATGCATGTAAAAAGGGCCTGTGAAAAAATGTAAATCATTTCTTCACAGCCCCTTTTTGATGTCTTTTTGTGTCAATGACAGTAAGCCGCTCGCCCTCATTGTCATCTCGAGCGGAGCTCCATGTCGTTAACAGGGCAAAGGGTTCCAGGCACTATAGAGACTCTGAGTCGAGAGATCTCCTGCCACCGTGCTCCCGGTACCATTAGGAAGTGAGATTTCTCCACTCTGTGGAGACTCTGCATAGAGTCTCCAAGTCAGCCGAAGTTGGCCTCTAGCCTGCACAATAAGAGGCTTTCCTATTGGCGGCTGACCGGCTCCGGTCGAAATGACGGTGGGGCAGGATAGCATCTGTGTCATTTCTTCACAGCCCCCTTTTTCCATCAGCCCAGGTCTTTCAGCAGGTCATCCACATGGGAAGCGGCCTTGACCTTTCTGTATTCCTTCACCAGATTCCCCTCTTCGTCGATGATGAAGGTGGATCTTTCGATGCCCATATACTTTCTGCCGTACATGCTCTTTTCCTTGAGCACGCCGTAAAGGTTCACCACTTTCTCTTCTCCGTCTGAAAGGAGGGGGAAGTTCAATTCATTTTTATCCCGGAAATTGCAGTGCTTTCTGACAGAGTCCCGGCTCACGCCGACGACTGCATATCCCAGGGCTTTGAAGTCTGCCAGGTGGTCCCGGAAGGCCTTGGCCTCCAGGATGCAGCCCGAGGTATTGTCCTTGGGATAGAAATAGAGAATCACCTTCTGTCCTTTGAAGTCATGAAGGGATACCTCTTTTCCTTCGTCGGAAGGAAGGGTAAAGTCCGGTGCCGGTTTTCCAATTTCAAGTGCCATATAGTCCTCCTTTAAAAGAATGAACTCTTTGTGAATCATTCCGTTAATTCGATTTCTTTCAATATAGTACCACAAAACAGATTTTTCTGAAAGGTCTTTTCCACCATAAAAGCGGCAGCCCGGAAGGCGCCGCTTTTTTCATTTCTATTGTATTCCGGAAAGTACCATTTCCTTCCTGCCTTACATAAGTCCTCTCACCAGAATGATGAAGATGAGGAGAGGCAGCACATACTTGAAATAGGGACGAATCCAGCGGGGCATCTTCAAGCCTTCACCGGTATTCACTTCCTTCAGATAATTGTCAAAGCCCCAGCCGTATTTGGTAACGCAGAAGAGGGCAAAAATGATGGAACCCAGAGGAAGGATCAGGCTGCTGACGAAGAAGTCCTCTGTGTCCAGGATACCCCGGCTGCCCAGGATATGCACGTCAGACCACAAATTGAAGCCCAGCACGCAGGGAATGCTGCCGAAGAAAACCAGGGGCAGCAGCACCAGCACCGCCTTTTTGCGGCTCCAGCCGAAATTGTCCATGCAGTTGCCGATGAGGGCTTCAAACACTGCCGTTACCGTAGAGAAGCTGGCGAAGGTCATGAACACGAAGAAAAGGGAGCCCCAGAGCTGACCCATGGTCATATGGATGAAAATATTGGGCAGGGTCACGAAAATCAGGGAAGGGCCTTCCGACGGCTCCACGCCGAAGGCAAAGCAGGCCGGAAATATGATCATCCCTGCCAGAAGAGCCACGAAGGTATCCAGCGCCGTAATGCGCACCGCTTCTCCGGTGAGCGCATGGTCACGGCTCATGTAGCTGGCAAAGATTTCCATAGACCCCTGGCCCACGGACAGGGTAAAGAAGGCCTGGTTCATGGCTGCTGCCGCCACATTGCCGATGCCCGCTTCCACAGCCCGGTTCCAGTCAGGCAGAAGGTAGAACTCCAGCCCCTTTCCGGCGCCCGGCAGAAGGATGCTGTTCACCGCCAGAATCACAATGAGCCCCAGAAGGCCCAGCATCATACATTTCGTCACCTTTTCCAGACTTTTGGCCACGCCGCCGGCGCACACCAGAAATCCCACCAGTACATTGATGCCCATGAAAATCATCATTTCCACAGGATCCGCCACCATGCTGTCAAAGGCTTTCGCCACCTCCTGCGGCGAAAGGCCGTGGAAGGAGCCGTCCAGAAAACGGACAAAATAATCTACCATCCACCCGGAAATGGTGGTGTAGTACACCATGAGGATAAAGCTCCCCAGAAGGCACACCCAGCCATGGATATGCCACCAGCTGCCCTTCGGCTCCAGGGCCTGAAACCCCCGCAGGGCACTCTTGTGACTGGCCCGGCCTACGGCCAGCTCCATGGTTACCACTGGTATGCCCAGTAAAAGTAGAAATGCCAGGTAAAACAGGACAAACACGGCACCACCGTATTCCCCGGTAATATAGGGGAATTTCCACACATTCCCGATGCCGATGGCGCAGCCTGCACTGACCAGGATGAATCCCAGCCGGGACTTAAAGCTGTCTCTTTCTTCCATTCTTCTTTCCTCCCATTTCCATAAATTCCAGAGAACACCCCGTCCTGCCGGAAAAATGGATGACCCATAAAAAAACTCCCTGCCCCATTTCCTGGCAGAAAGAGTGCCGGCCCCTTCGCCGGCATAAAACATACATACCTTTTTATTATACAACAGGTTCTTGAAAAGGAAAAGACGCCCTTCTTCCATACAGAAAGCCCTCACCGCACTCAGAGTCTCCCCTCTTTCCGGAAAGAAAGGAACAGGGCAAGGAACTGCAGGAGAGAGAGGATAAGGAGTACCAGAAGCGCTTCAGCGGTCCCCAAGGCGGTGGCCCGGGCAAAATCCCCGGGCTCATCCATCTGGGCAGCAGACACGATGGCCGCAGCCACGGCAGTGCCCACGGCACCGGAAAGCTGCTGGGCCGTGTTGCAGATGGCATTGCCGTCAGGCTTCATGGATCTGTCCAGCACCGAAAGGCTGTAGGTCAGAATATTTCCTACCGACATCCCCTGGCCGGCAGCGAAGAAAAGGTAACAAACCGTCAAAATCCCGGTAGACGCAAAAGGCAGGGCGGCGTTGAACAAAACCATGGACAGGATGAGAAACATACTTCCCAGAAGCACCGGACGCCTGGCACCGAAGCGGTCATAAATCCGGCCCGACAGGGGAGCAAAAAGGGCGCCCAGCAAACAGCCGGGCAGAAGGATGCAGCCGGCGGCGAAGGCATTTTCCCCGGTCACAATCTGGGAAAAACAGGGGAGTAAAAATCCCAGAGCCAGACACAGGAACTGGAGCAGCGACAGCCCCAGCGCCCCCAGCACGAAAGGCCTGTTTTTCAAAGCCCGGATATTCAGAAGCGGCCGTTTCCCCTGGTCCATCAAATTCCTCTCCCGATTCCAGAAAAAGAAAAGGGCCAGTAAAAAACCGGCAAAAAGAAGGGCCGCCGTGAAAGTGATGCTCCCATGGCCCAGCTCCGTGCAGCCCAGAAGAAGACAGGTGAAGGAAATAGCCAGGTACAGAAGGCCCATGGCATCAAAGGAAGGCCGGCGAAGATCAGAAGACTGCCGCACCGACAGGCCGCCCAGCACAAAGGAAAGAAGAAGCAGCGGAAGCACGGCCCAGAAAATCATTCGCCAGCCCCAAAGACTCACAATGTATCCGCCGATGGAAGGCCCCACCGCCGGCGCCAGAGCGCAGACCAGCATGGCTGCCCCCACCATGAACCCCAGCCTGTTAAGAGGCGCCTGGTCCATAATGATATTAAACATGAGCGGCAGCGCAATGCCTGTGCCTGCCCCCTGAAGAATCCGTCCCAGAAGGAGCAGCAGGAAATCCGGCGACCAGGCCCCCAGAAGAGTACCCAGAATGAAAAGGCCCGATGCCGTGAGAAAAAGCCTCTTCATCAAAAACCGCTCCTTCAAGTATCCCGACAGCGGAATCACCACTGCCAGCACCAGAAGATAGCCTGTGGTAATCCACTGCACCAGGGCCGTGGAAACGGAAAACTCCTTCATGAGAGAAGGAAATGTAACATTCATGGCCGTTTCAATGACCACGCCGGTAAAAGAAAGAATGCCTGCGGCAAGGATGGAAAAAATAAGCTTCCTGTCCAGGCGGCGTTCAAACTGCATAATACGGCTTCCTTTCAAATAGAGTTTTGGGACACGCCCTGCAGGCGTGAGGGTTGACGGGGGCCCCGGGCCCCCCGGGGGGGGGGGGGCCGGTGGGGGGGC
>ERZ859738.758-NODE-758-length-19091-cov-2.171044_pt1 | contig 19091 bp, 17 predicted proteins | sample MGYA00510122_ERZ859738 | MGnify/ENA primary metagenome ERZ859738 (study PRJEB30046, sample SAMN00715139) | human gut metagenome | study: EMG produced TPA metagenomics assembly of the A metagenome-wide association study of gut microbiota in type 2...
TTGGCCGGCCACGCCGCGCTGTATGACACCCCGCGCTATCAGCGCTTCCGTCGGCTGCTGACCCGGGTTATCGCCCGCAAATGGCGCGTGGCCGCCGGGGTGGTGGCGCTGTTTATCGTGGCGATCCTGGGCATGAGCGTGGTGAAAAAGCAGTTTTTCCCCACCTCCGATCGTCCGGAAGTGCTGGTTGAAGTGCAGCTGCCTTACGGGTCGTCGATTAGCCAGACCAGCGCCGCGGCGGCGAAAATTGAGCACTGGCTGCAGCGGCAGCCGGAGGCGAAGATTGTCACCAGCTATATCGGCCAGGGCGCGCCGCGCTTTTACCTGGCGATGGCTCCGGAATTGCCCGATCCCTCCTTCGCCAAACTGGTGGTGTTGACCGACGGGCAGGGTGCCCGCGAGGCGCTCAAGCGGCGGCTGCGGGAGGCGGTGGCCAATGGCCTGGCGCCGGAGGCGCGGGTGCGCGTCACTCAGCTGGTGTTTGGCCCTTATTCGCCTTATCCGGTCGCCTGGCGGGTGATGGGGCCCGATCCGCACGCTCTGCTCGACATCGCCGAGCGGGTTAAATCGGTGCTGCAGGCCAGTCCGCTGATGCGCACCGTCAATACCGACTGGGGTTCGCGGGTACCGGTGATGCATTTCAGCCTCAATCAGGACCGGCTGCAGGCGAGCGGACTCAGCTCCCAGTCCGTCGCCCAGCAGCTGCAGTTCCTGCTGTCAGGGAGCCCGATCACCACCGTCCGGGAAGATATTCGCGCCGTGCAGGTGATCGGCCGCGCGGCGGGCGACATCCGTCTGGATCCGGCGAAAATCGCCGACTTCACCCTGGTGGGCAGCGGCGGGCAGCGGGTTCCCTTGTCACAGATTGGCGACGTGTCGATCAGAATGGAGGACCCGCTGCTTCGCCGTCGCGACCGCACGCCGACCATCACCGTCCGCGGAGATGTTGCGGAGAACCTGCAGCCGCCGGATGTCTCCACCGCGCTGATGAAGCCGCTGCAGCCCATTATCGACTCGCTGCCGCCTGGCTATCGCATCGAGACGGCGGGGTCGATTGAGGAATCCGGCAAGGCCACCCGGGCGATGGTGCCGTTATTTCCGATAATGATCGCCCTCACGCTGCTGATCATTATCCTGCAGGTGCGTTCGCTGTCGGCGATGGTCATGGTTTTCCTGACCGCGCCGCTGGGGCTGATTGGCGTGGTCCCGACGCTGCTGCTGTTCAATCAGCCGTTTGGCATCAATGCCCTGGTGGGCCTGATCGCCCTGTCGGGGATCCTGATGCGCAATACGCTGATCCTGATTGGCCAAATCCATCATAACCAACAGGCGGGGCTCGATCCGTTCCACGCGGTGGTGGAGGCGACGGTGCAGCGCGCCCGCCCGGTTCTGCTGACCGCGCTGGCGGCGATCCTGGCGTTCATTCCTCTCACCCAGTCGGTCTTCTGGGGAACGCTCGCCTATACGCTGATTGGCGGGACGCTGGGGGGAACCATCATGACCCTTATCTTCCTGCCGGCCATGTACGCGATCTGGTTCCGCATCCGTCCGGAGAACACTGTACAACAGACAGAGTTGCACCTTCAGAGGTAATTCCACTTTGCCGGACCTGGGCGAGGCACATGGCCAGGCCAGGTCCCGGGCAGCGTCAGGCGGGTAAGGATACCGGCACCGCATGAGTGCGGTGTTGATCCTGTTCGAGGCGATCAAGGCAATCGAGGCTGATGGCCGATGGCGAGGTCGCGCCGGTGAGGGTCATGGTAACCTTCATATCCTCGGCAAATAAGCGCAGCAGATGCGCCACGCCCGCTTCGCCCGCCGCGGCCAGGGCATAAATATAGGCCCGACCGAGCAGCACGCCTTTCGCGCCGAGGGCCAGCAGACGTATAACGTCCACGCCGGAGCGCACCCCGGAATCGGCAAGCACTGTCAGATCGTCGCCGACCGCATCCACCACCCTGGGCAGCGCCCGGGCGGTGGGGATGGCGCCATCGAGCTGTCTGCCGCCATGATTTGACACCACAATACCATCGGCGCCCAGCCGCACGGCATTGCGCGCATCGTCGGCATCGAGGATCCCTTTGATGATTAATTTTCCTTGCCAGCTGTCGCGGATCCACTCCAGATCGTGCCAGGCGATGGACGGGTCGAAGTTGTTGCTGATGAACCCCATATAGTCGTCCATGGTCATTTTGTGGCCGGTGTAGGCTTCGATATTACCAAACGACAGGGGTCTGCCCGCCAGCCCGACGTTCATCGCCCAGCGCGGATGGGTGCAAGCCTGGAGATATTGTCGCAGGGTGGCGTGCGGCCCGGACATCCCTGAGCGGTTATCGCGATACCGCGAGCCGGGGATTGGCATATCGACGGTAAATACCAGGGTTTTCATGCCAGCGGCCCAGGCGCGCTCCAGCGCGTTACGCATATAGCCGCGATCTTTGAGTACGTACAGCTGGGACCAGAGCGCGCCGCTGGCGTGGCTCGCCACCTCTTCAATCGAGCAGACCGACACGGTGGATAAGGTGTACGGGATCCCGGCGCGGGAGGCGGCGCGGGCCGCCTGGACTTCGCCGCGGCGGGCGTACATCCCGGTGGCGCCGACGGGCCCCAGCGCCACGGGCATCGCCCATGGGGCATCAAGGATCGTGGTCGCCAGCGTCGGTTCGCCGGCCCCGCACAGTACGCGCTGGCGAAGAGCTACCGAGGCAAGCTCGGCGGCGTTGGCGTTCATGGTGTTTTCCGCCACCGCGCCACCGTCAATATAATCGAAAAGGAAGCGGGGCAGACGACGACGAGCGGCTTCGCGATAATCGCTGGGGGCTGAAACAATCATTATTATGTCCTTATGTTTTTTAACCTTAGTGGATGTTCTGCAGGTAAAAAAACTATAGGCCTCTAAAAACCGGCGAGGAAATGAAATATTAGCATTCCAGCTATTCCCTGCTGGAATAATCTGGTTTTATCGCTGAGGCTGCTATTTCCTTTTTTTACTCTTCGGCGCGCGCGTTATTTTTATTTATTTCCGCGCAACGTGAAGCTGGCAAAATAAAGACCCGGTATGAGGCGACAGCGCTTTGCGCCATCGCCACCAGGGGAAGGAGAGGTCAGTGCGGCGCCTGCGTTTTCCGGGAGGTGTAAAGAAGATGAATTTGAAATTGAGCAGATGGTATCTTTTGCTAGCCTTTCTGAGGAGGGCAGACGGAGCGACACCATGAAAGATAAAGATGAACAAACGGCATTGATTGGCATGGCCATCGGCGCGGCGGTCATTAGCTTAGTGGCTACACAAAAGCAGATTAATCAGGGGAGTATCGTGGATGAACTGGTGAGGCTGGGCAGACAGAAGGGGGACGGGGTAGAGGATGAGGTCTTTGTCCAGGCCGCCCGGCTGGTGAGTAAAGGCACCTAGCCAGCCGGTATCCCGCCTGGCAGCCCCGTGTGCCCGTTTTATTTTGGTTTTTATTCCCCGAATGCGGCCGGCGAGCGGCGCTTATTCCTTTCCTTAAGCGTTACCAGCGGGCCATTTCACTCCCCTCTTTTTTCTAGCGCATGGCCGGGGCCGCGCCCCGCGCTGGCATGGTCTTTCTGTTACGTTGTCACTTTATGCTCGCCTGCAAGCGATAACCAGCAAGGTGGTCTGCCGCTATTGCATAAATCGGTATTTTCGATACATCTTTGCCATTGCGTGCGGAGATAGAATGATTTCAAAATAACATATTATAAATCAATCCATTAAGTTCTCTTTGCACGCCCTGATAATCCCCGGGCGAGGGTCTATGCTTATAAAAAGCGCTAAATGAGGCAATACCCCTGCTGCAGAAGGGTTGAAGTGATAATCATTATCACTAACATGGCGGTATGCCTTGATGGCGCCAACCTGGAGGTCTATCGATGGAAGTACAAGCAGGAACTTTTAATCCCGCCGATTTCAGCTGGCAGGGACTGACCATGACGCCGGCCGCTGCCGCGCATATCCGCGATCTGATGCGCAAGCAGCCGGATAAGAAAGGGCTGCGGCTGGGCATTAAAACCAGCGGCTGCGCCGGTTTTGGCTATGTGCTCGAAATGATTGCCGAGCCGGCGCCCGACGATCTGCTCTTTGAATCTGACGGGGCGAAGCTGTTTGCGCCGCTGCAGGCGATGCCGTTCATCGACGGCACCGAGCTGGATTATGTCCGGGAAGGTTTAAATGAAATCTTTAAATTTCATAACCCGAAAGCGCAGCATGAGTGCGGCTGCGGCGAAAGTTTTGGGGTGCAGGCGGAGTAACTATGTCGCGTAATACTGAAGCAACTGACGATGTCAAAACCTGGACCGGCGGCCCGCTCAACTACAAAGAGGGCTTTTTTACTCGCCTGCAAACCGATGAGCTGGCCAAAGGCATTAATGAAGAAGTCGTTCGGGCTATCTCGGCTCGCCGCAATGAGCCGCAGTGGATGTTGGAGTTTCGTCTGAATGCCTACCGGGCGTGGCTGGAAATGGAGGAGCCGCACTGGCTGAAAGCGCATTACGATAAGCTGAATTATCAGGATTACAGCTACTATTCCGCGCCCTCCTGCGGCAACTGCGATGAGACCTGCGCCTCCGAGCCTGGCGCGGTGCAGCAGACCGGGGCCAATACCTTTCTGACCAGCGAGGTGGAAGAAGCCTTTAACCAGCTGGGCGTGCCGGTACGCGAAGGGCGCGAGGTGGCGGTGGACACGATATTTGACTCGGTGTCGGTGGCGACCACCTACCGAGAAAAGCTGGCCGAGCAGGGGATCATCTTCTGTTCTTTCGGCGAGGCGATCCACGATCATCCGGAACTGGTGAAAAAGTATCTGGGCACCGTAGTGCCGGGGAATGACAACTTCTTTGCCGCGCTGAACGCCGCGGTGGCTTCGGACGGCACCTTTATCTATGTGCCGAAGGGCGTCCGCTGCCCGATGGAGCTGTCCACCTATTTCCGCATCAACGCCGAAAAGACCGGGCAGTTTGAACGCACCATTCTGGTGGCCGATGAAGGCAGCTACGTCAGCTATATTGAAGGCTGCTCGGCGCCGGTGCGCGACAGCTATCAGCTGCATGCCGCGGTCGTTGAAGTCATCATCCATAAAGACGCGGAAGTGAAATACTCCACGGTGCAGAACTGGTTCCCCGGCGATAACAACACCGGCGGGATCCTCAACTTCGTCACCAAGCGCGCCCTGTGCGAAGGGGAGAACAGCAAAATGTCATGGACCCAGTCGGAAACCGGCTCGGCCATCACCTGGAAATACCCCAGCTGCATCCTGCGCGGCGATAACTCGATCGGCGAATTCTTTTCGGTGGCGCTGACCAGCGGCCATCAGCAGGCGGACACCGGCACCAAAATGATCCATATCGGCAAGAACACCCGCTCGACCATCATCTCGAAAGGGATCTCCGCTGGACACAGCCAGAACAGCTATCGCGGGCTGGTCAAAATCATGCCGACCGCCACCAACGCCCGCAACTATACCCAGTGCGATTCGATGCTGATCGGCCCGGACTGCGGGGCGCATACCTTCCCGTATGTAGAATGCCGCAACAACAGCGCCCAGCTGGAGCACGAGGCGACCACCTCGCGGATTGGCGAAGATCAATTGTTCTACTGCCTGCAGCGCGGGATCAGCGAAGACGATGCCATCTCGATGATCGTCAACGGTTTCTGTAAAGACGTCTTCTCCGAGCTGCCGCTGGAGTTCGCTGTAGAGGCGCAAAAATTGCTGGCCATTAGCCTTGAACATAGCGTCGGCTGATAATTAAGGAAAAAAGATGTTAAGTATTCAAGATTTACACGTCGCCGTCGAAGATAAAGCGATCCTGCGCGGGCTGAACCTTGAGGTGCGCCCGGGAGAGGTCCACGCCATTATGGGGCCGAACGGCTCAGGCAAAAGTACGCTTTCGGCCACCCTGGCCGGGCGTGAAGATTATGAGGTGACTGGCGGTCGCGTCGAATTTAAGGGCAAAAACCTGCTCGAACTCGCTGCGGAAGATCGCGCCGGGGAAGGTATCTTTATGGCCTTCCAGTATCCGGTAGAGATCCCCGGCGTCAGCAACCAGTTTTTCCTGCAGACTGCGCTGAATGCCGTGCGCAATTATCGTGGCCAGGAGGCGCTGGATCGTTTCGATTTCCAGGACTTAATGGAAGAAAAGATCAAGCTTCTGCAGATGCCGGAAGATCTCCTGACCCGCTCGGTGAACGTTGGCTTCTCCGGCGGTGAGAAAAAGCGCAACGATATTCTGCAAATGGCGGTGCTTGAGCCGGAGCTGTGCATTCTCGATGAATCGGATTCGGGGTTGGATATCGATGCCCTGAAAATCGTCTCGCAGGGAGTGAATGCCCTGCGCGACGGCAAACGCGCCTTTATCATTGTCACCCACTATCAGCGCATCCTTGACTATATCAAGCCGGACTATGTCCATGTGTTGTATCAGGGGCGGATTGTGAAGTCGGGCGATTTCTCTCTGGTCAAACAGCTGGAGGAGCAGGGCTATGGCTGGCTTACCGAACAGCAGTAACGCGCTGCAGCAGTGGCACCATCTGTTTGAAGCGCAGGGCGGCCCGCGTACCCCGGAGGCCAGTCAGCATCTGCAGCAGCTGCTGCGCCTTGGGCTGCCGACGCGCAAGCACGAGGACTGGAAATACACTCCGCTGGATGCCCTACTTAACGGTCGCTTTGTCGCCGTTGAGGGGGCCTCTCTCAGCGCTGAACAGCGTGATGCGCTGGCGCTGCCGCTGGACGCCTGGCGGCTGGTGTTTATCGATGGCCGCTATCATCCTCAGCTGAGCGACGATCTTGCCGCCAGCGGCGTGGAGGTCAGTGTCGATAATCAGCGCCAGCATCTGCCGGATGCCCTGCAGCCGGAGGTGTTTCTCCATCTGACCGAAAGCCTGGCCCAGACGGTGACCCGCATTCGCGTGCCGCGCAACCGCCGCCTGGATAAACCGCTGCTGCTGATGCATATCACCAGTGGCCTGGCCGGCGATGCGCTGAATACCGCCCACTATCGCCATCACCTGGCGCTGGAGAGCGGGGCGGAGGCGACGATTGTCGAGCATTACCTGAGCCTCAATGAGCAGCCGCATTTCACCGGCGGGCGATTGACCATGACGGTGGCCGATAACGCGCACCTCCAGCATATCAAGCTGGCATTTGAGAATGCCCGCAGCTATCACTTCGCCCATAACGACCTGCTGCTGGGCCGCGACGCCTCGGCCTTCAGCAGCAGTTTCCTGCTTGGCGGCCAGGTGCTGCGTCACCAGACCAGCACCCGCCTGGGCGGCGAAAACAGCAACCTGCGCCTCAATTCGCTGGCGATGCCGGTGAAAAATGAGGTCTGCGATAGCCGCACCTGGCTCGACCATCAGGTCGGCTACTGCACCAGCCGCCAGCTGCACAAAACCATCGTCAGCGATAAGGGGCGGGCGGTGTTTAACGGGCTGATCAACGTCGCGCCGCTCGCGCTGAAAACCGACGGTCAGATGACCAACAATAATCTGCTGCTCGGGCGGCTGGCGGAGGTCGACACCAAACCGCAGCTGGAAATTTACGCCGATGACGTGAAATGCAGCCACGGGGCGACGGTGGGGCGCATTGACGAAGAGCAGCTGTTCTATCTGCGCTCGCGCGGTATCGAACAGCAGGCGGCGCAGCAGATGATCCTCTACGCCTTCGCCGCCGAGCTCACCGAGGCTATCCGCAGCGACGCGCTCAGAGAGCAGGTGCTGGCGCGTATTGGACAGCGTTTGCCGGGAGGCACAGTATGACATTTTCAGTAGAACAGGTTCGCGCCGATTTTCCGGTACTGAACCGGGAGGTCAACGGTCAGCCGCTGGTCTATCTCGACAGCGCCGCCAGCGCCCAGAAGCCGGAGGCAGTGATCGGCGCAGAAGCGGAATTCTATCGCCACGGCTACGCGGCGGTGCACCGCGGCATCCATACCCTCAGCGCGGAAGCCACCGCGCGGATGGAAGCCGTGCGTCAGCAGGCGGCCACCTTCCTTAACGCCGGATCGGCGGAGGAAGTGGTGTTCGTCCGCGGCACCACCGAGGGTATCAACCTGGTGGCCAACAGCTGGGGAAACGCCAACGTCGGCGCCGGGGATAACATCATCATCAGCGAAATGGAGCACCACGCCAATATTGTGCCGTGGCAGATGCTCTGCGCCCGCGTCGGGGCTGAGCTGCGGGTGATCCCCCTGAACCCGGACGGTACGCTGCAACTGGATGTTGTCCCGGGACTGTTTGACCCGCGCACCCGCCTGCTGGCGATAACCGAGGTCTCCAACGTGCTGGGGACGGAAAACCCGCTGGCGGCGCTGATTGCTCTTGCGCATCAGCATGGCGCGAAAGTGCTGGTGGATGGCGCCCAGGCGGTGATGCACCACCCGGTGGACGTCCAGGCGCTGGGCTGCGATTTTTATGTTTTCTCCGCCCACAAGCTGTACGGGCCGACCGGGATCGGCGTGCTCTACGCCCGGTCCGAGCTGCTGCAGACGATGGCGCCTTGGGAAGGGGGCGGGTCGATGATCGCCACCGTCAGCCTGACGGAGGGCACCACCTGGAATCAGGCGCCGTGGCGCTTTGAGGCCGGCACGCCGAATACCGGGGGGATCATCGGCCTCGGCGCGGCGCTGACCTACGTCAGCCAGCTGGGACTGACGCAGATTGCCGAGTATGAGCAGACGCTGATGCGCTACGCGCTCGATGCCCTGCGCGCGGTACCGGATCTGATCCTTTACGGCCCGGCGCAGCGTAAAGGGGTAATTGCTTTCAACCTCGGTCAGCATCACGCCTATGACGTCGGCAGCTTCCTCGATAACTACGGGATCGCCGTGCGGACCGGACACCACTGCGCGATGCCGTTGATGGCCCGGTATCAGGTACCGGCTATGTGTCGGGCATCGCTGGCGATGTACAATACCACGGAAGAGGTGGACCGCCTGGTGGCCGGCCTCCAGCGGATCCGCAAACTGTTAGGGTAAAGGACGGGACAATGGCGGCACTACCGGACAAAGACAAACTGTTGCGTAACTTTAGCCGTTGCGCCAACTGGGAAGAGAAGTATCTCTATATCATCGAGCTTGGCCAGCGTCTGGCGCCGCTAAGCCCGGAAGAACATAGCGTGCAGAACATTATTCAGGGCTGTCAAAGCCAGGTCTGGATCGTGATGGACCAGGATCCCACAGGCGTGATCACCCTGCGCGGCGATAGCGATGCGGCGATCGTCAAGGGTCTGATAGCGGTGGTGTTTATCCTCTATGACCGGATGACCGCTCAGGACATCACCGAGTTCGACGTGCGTCCGTGGTTTGAAAAAATGGCGCTCACCCAGCATCTCACCCCCTCCCGCTCGCAAGGCCTCGAAGCCATGATCCGCGCGATACGCGCGAAAGCGGCAAATATTAGCTAGAATAAACAGGTAGATTTCATTCTGTTACGTCCGGCAGGGCGCTGACCCTGCCGCCGTTCAGTCTCCTGGCGTTTTATCAGCGAAAGAAGGAATCTCAGTATGAAACGCAAAACGATGATCACCTTAGCCCTTCTCAGCGCCCTTGGCGCCTCCACGGCCGCCTGGGCCGTTGATTATCCGCTTCCTCCCGCCAACAGTCGGCTGATTGGTCAGAATCAGTACTGGACGGTCCAGGAGGGAGATCGCAACCTGCAGGCGATTGCGCGCCATTTCGATACCGCGGCGATGCTGATCCTCGAAGCCAACGATACGATTGCACCAGTGCAGCCGAAGCCCGGCACTCAGGTCCTTATCCCTTCTCAGATGCTGCTGCCCGACGTGCCGAGGGAGGGCATTGTCGTCAACCTCGCCGAACTGCGGCTGTATTACTTCCCGCCGGGAGAGAATCAGGTGCAGGTCTATCCGCTGGGCATTGGCCAGTTAGGTCTGGAAACGCCGGAGATGACCACCCGCGTGGGGCAGAAGATCCCTAACCCTACCTGGACGCCTACCGCCGGCATCCGCGCGCGCTCGCTGGAGAAAGGGGTGACGCTGCCGGCAGTGGTCCCGGCCGGACCGAACAATCCCCTGGGCCGCTATGCGCTGCGTCTGGCCTACGGTAACGGTGAATATCTCATCCACGGAACTAACGCCCCAGACAGCGTTGGTCTGCGCGTCAGCTCGGGCTGTATGCGGATGAACGCTGATGACATCAAAGCGCTGTTCAGCCAGGTGAAAACCGGGACGCCGGTACGGATTATCAATCAGCCGGTGAAGTTTGCCGTCGAGCCGGATGGTAAACGCTATGTCGAAGTCCACAGGCCGCTTTCGCAGACCGAAGGGGAAAACACCCGGACCGTCGCTTACACGCTGCCAGCGGCGTTTCACGCCTTCGCAGAGGATAAAGCAGTGGATGACCTGCAGTTGAAAAAAGCGATGTCGAGAAGGGCGGGGTATCCGGTGGTGGTGTCGGCGGGGGCAGGTAGCACGGCGACGTCGCTGTCGGCGCAGAATAGTTCGTCTGACAACGGTCTGCTTACCCAATAGCCCTCATGCTGAGGGCAAAAAAAATGGCGCACAGAGTGCGCCATTTTTATTACCAGAACTCTTACTTACGGTAAGAGTGAGCCTGGTTGTCCAGACGCTGGTTAGCGCGAGCTGCGTCGTCTTTAGCAGCCTGAACGTCGGAACGCATTGCGTTCACGTCGTTGCTCAGCTGGTCAACTTTAGCGTTCAGAGTCTGAACGTCAGAAGACAGCTGATCGATTTTAGCATTGCTGGAGCAACCAGCCAGCAGAGTAGAACCCAGGATTACCGCGCCCAGTACCAGTTTAGTACGATTCATTATTAATACCCTCTAGATTGAGTTAATCTCCATGTAGCGTTACAAGTATTACACAAAGTTTTTTGGGATGAGAATATTTTTTTTACCTGAACGCACTTATTTTTGATCGTTCGCTCAAAGAAGCATCGAATTGCTCAGAATCGCTGAAAAAGGCGAGTGAAAACAGCGCGCTTCCATCGGATTCATCTTAGATAATCCCTTATTAAATAGTAAATTCCGATTTGCATTTTTAATAGGAAGAGCTAATCAATGAATAAAAAAAAGCGCCCCGCGAGGCGCTTTATTAAAAAAAACCAATTAACCTGTAAATTATTACAGCACGTGTACGGAAGCGGTATTAGTCGTGCCGCTCGGCACTAATGCGCCGGAAACCATCACCACTACGTCGCCTTTACGCGCGAGGCCGCTCTTCAGCGCCAGGTCTTTGCCCAGATGATAGAAATCATCGGTAGAGGCAATCTCTTCCACCAGCTGCGGTACCACGCCTTTGCTCAGCACCAGCTGACGAGCGGTGGTTTCGTTGGTGGTCAGCGCCAGGATGGTGGCATCCGGGAAGTATTTGCGCACAGCGCGTGCGGATTTACCGCCCTGGGTGGCGACCACGATCAGCGGCGCTTCCAGTTTCTCAGCGGTTTCTACCGCGCCGCGGCACACCGCTTCGGTGATGCGCAGTTTACGGTTGTCGTTGTTGAAGTCCAGGCGGCTGGTCATCACGCGGTCGGTACGTTCGCAAATGGTCGCCATGATGGTGACCGCTTCCAGCGGGTATTTACCTTTCGCGGATTCGCCGGACAGCATCACCGCATCGGTGCCGTCGAGGATGGCGTTAGCCACGTCGCCGGCTTCAGCGCGGGTCGGACGCGGGTTCTTGATCATGGAGTCCAGCATCTGGGTGGCGGTGATAACCACTTTACGCGCGCGGATACATTTTTCGATGATCATTTTCTGGGCGAAGATAACTTCTTCAACCGGGATCTCCACGCCCATGTCGCCACGCGCAACCATGATGCCGTCAGACGCTTCGAGGATTTCGTCGAAGTTGTTCAGGCCTTCCTGGTTTTCGATTTTGGAGATGATCTGGATGTTTTCACCGCCGTGGGCTTTCAGGTGCTCACGGATCTCGACGACGTCGGAACGTTTACGGATGAAGGAGGCCGCGACGAAGTCCACGCCTTGTTCGCAACCGAAGATCAGATCCTGTTTGTCTTTCTCAGCCAGCGCCGGCAGGGCGATGGAGACGCCCGGCAGGTTAACGCCTTTGTTCTCGCCGAGGTCGCCATTGTTCAGCACTTTACAGATAACTTTGTTGCCTTCGATAGCCGTAACTTCCATACCGATCAGGCCATCGTCCACCAGGACGGTGTTGCCGACGGCGAGGTCGGAGGTGAAGCCTTCATAGGTTACCGCAACGATTTCGTTGTTGCCGATGACGGATTTATCGGTAGTGAAGGTGAAGGTCTGGCCTGCTTTCAGGGAGACGTCGTTGCCGCCTTCCAGCTTGATGGTACGAATTTCCGGCCCTTTGGTGTCCAGCAGAATAGCGGCTTTCTTACCGGTTTTGCTCATCACATTGCGCAGGTTCTGGATGCGCTGACCGTGTTCCGCATAGTCACCGTGGGAGAAGTTCAGCCGCATCACATTCATGCCGGCTTCCAGCATTTTGGTCAGCATCTCTTCAGATTCGGTTTTCGGACCGATGGTGCAAACAATTTTGGTCTTTTTCATGACAGTTTTAGTCTTTAAGTTGTGAAGGATATGGAATTCTCGCTCCGCGGGCGCACTGCCGGGGAGCCAAACCTGTATTACGAAAGTTGCTAAGCCACGCCCTAAGGATAGGTGACAACCCTGAAGCGTGCAGAAGAATGTGTGCTGGCGGTTCAGCCCATGAAATGTGGCAAGGTGTTATGCGTTTTATCATGCAGTCCAATGCGCTGAAACCATTCAAGAAAGAATCGAAGCGCATTATACGCTGCCGAAATCAAAAAGGAAAATAAAAACCTCGTTTCAAATTATGGACAAAACGCGTAACAAAACAGGCACGTTATGCAAAAATCTACGCAACACACTTTTTCGTCAGCGGCTATGAAAAAGGGTAAAAGAAATGGATTATTTCGCCATCATGAGCCGGTAAAATGCGTCATTGAACCTTTAAAGTGGCGATGGTTTGCGTTGTGCGGGAAATCTATCAATAATGATTTGATTGATAATGATAAAATACGAGCTAAATTCTATGGGAAATAAAGCGAAAGACGACGACCTGTACCAGGAAATGTGCCGCGTGGTGGGTAAAGTCGTGCTGGAAATGCGTGACCTTGGTCAGGAGCCGAAACACATTGTCATTGCCGGTGTGCTGCGCACCTCGCTGGCGAACCGCAAAATCCAGCGTTCGCCGCTCACCGTGGAGGCTATGGAGAAAGTCATTCATGCGCTTTCCGGGCACTGATCCCTTACGCCGGCGGGTCAGGAAATCACGAAGCGGATCACCGCCCTGACGGCAATGTCACAATGGTGAGCCACCATCGCTTCATCGTCGATGGCGGGTAGCGGATCGTCAAGATACAGGCTGCTGAAGGTGTAGAAGTTCGAAACCTGATAAAAGCTGAAGCTGCTGATTAACCGGTGGACATCGCGCGCGTCGAGCCCCGCCTGAAAGACGCCCTGCTGCTGGCCGCGCAGTAAAATGTCTTCCAGAATCGACAGGGCGGTACGATTCAGCGGCTTCAGTTCACCCGAGCTTTTTAACCACTTGCCGCGCTGCATATTCTCCATGCAAATGACGCGCATATAGTCCGCATGGGTGGCGTGATAGCGCACGCTTCCCGCCCCCCCAGCCGCACCAGCGCCTCCACCGGCGGCACATTCTCCAGCCCCAGCTGCTGCTCGGTTTCGCGGATCCGCGCATACACATGCTGCAGCACCTCCTGATAGAGCTGTTCTTTGCTTTTGAAGTAGTAAACCACCATGCGTTTGGTGGTCTGCGCCTCGGTGGCGATCTGCTCCATGCGGGCGCCTGACAGCCCGTGTTCAGCAAAGACAGCGATAGCGGCGCTGAAAATCCGCGCCTTCAGGGATTGTGCTTCATCATGGGCAACGACGGTCATGGCAACTCCTTTTTCTTGGGTGACAAAAAATACACATAATGATCACAATTTAGCAACCTAGTATGGCGCAAATGAACCAAATGATACATATTCAAGGCTTACGTCAGCTGTTGACCCGAGGACCTTATGCTGCGCTCTATCGCCACCGTTTCGATTTCCGGCACCCTGCCTGAGAAGCTGCACGCTATTGCGGCGGCGGGGTATCAGGGGGTGGAAATTTTCGAGAACGATCTGCTCTATTATACGGGGACGCCGGCGGAAATCCGCCAGCTTGCCGCCGATTTAGGGTTAAAAATCACGCTTTTTCAACCCTTTCGCGATTTTGAAGGCGCCAGTCGGGCGCAGTTTGCGGCGAATATGGCCCGCGCTCGGCGCAAATTTGCTCTGATGCACGAGCTGGGCTGCGAGACGCTGCTGCTGTGCAGCAATGTGCAGCCGGACTGCTCGGCGGATAGCGAATTGCAGGTCGCGGACCTGCGGGCGCTGGCCACGCTGGCGGAAGAGGAGGGGATCGCTATCGGCTATGAGTCCCTGGCCTGGGGAACCCATGTGAACCGCTGGCAGCAGGCCTGGGAGCGGGTGCGGCGGGTGGACAGCCCGGCGTTGGGCCTGGTGCTAGACAGCTTCCATATTCTGGCCCGCGGCGACACGCTGGACGCGCTACCGTCGGTGCCGGTGGAGAAAATCACCTTTGTACAGCTCGCCGATGCGCCGTATATGAAAATGCATTTGCTGGAGTGGAGCCGCCACTTCCGCTGCTTTCCCGGACAGGGGGAGCTGCCGCTGGAGGCGTTTGCCGAGCAGATCACCCGCTGCGGCTACCGCGGCCCCTGGTCGCTGGAGATCTTTAATGACGGTTTTCGCGCCTCGCCGAACGGCGCGACGGCCAAAGATGGTTATCGTTCGCTGCTGTGGCTGGAGGAGCAAACCCGCCGTCGGCTCCCGACGTGCGATGCCGATCTGTTTTCACCGCCGCCGCTGCCGGTCTATCACGGGCTGGAGTTTATCGAGTTTGCCGCCAGCGCCGCCGAGGCGCAGCGCCTGGGGCAACATCTGCAGGCGCTGGGTTTTCAGCACGAGGGAAGCCACCGCTCCAGACAGGTGACGCTGTGGCGCAACGGCGGGGCGCGGATCGTCATCAACCATCAGCCGCACAGCTGGGCCGACCATTTTTATCAACGCCACGGGGTATCGCTCTGCGCGATGGCGCTGCGGGTCGAGCACAGCGCGTCGCTTGTCGCCCGCGCCCGCGCGCTGGGGTATGCCACCTGGCAGGGCGACGCCGCGCCGCGCGCAAAGACGAGCCCGGCAGCCTTATCTATCTCATCGACGCCGGGGAGGCTATCTACGAGCGCGATTTTCATCTGCGTGATGGCGTGACGGTGCGCGAGGATTATCTCGGTATCGATCATCTGGCGCTGGGAATGGAGGCCGACAGCCGCGATAACTGGGTGATGTTCTTCCGTACGGTGTTTGGTTTTTCCCTTGAGCATGAGCAGACGCTGCCGGACCCGTATGGACTGGTGCGCAGCCTGGCGGTGCGCAGCCCGCAGGGCGATATCCGTCTGGCGCTGAATATTTCGCAGAGCCGGGCGACGCAGATCGCCCGCTCCGTCGCTTGCTACCAGGGGGCGGGGCTGCAGCATGCCGCCTTTGCCTGCCGCGATCTGCCGGCCGCCTGCGACCAGCTTGTCGAGGTTGCCCGCCATACGCTGCCGATCCCGGCCAATTATTATGACGATCTGCTGGCGCGCTTTGGCGGCGAGCTGGACGTCGGGCAGCTTCAGCGCCAGCAGCTCCTCTATGACCGCGATCCGCAGGGGGGAGATTTCCTGCATCTTTACACCCGGCCGTTTACCGCCGGCCGCTTTTTCTTTGAGTTAACCGAGCGCCGGGCTGGCTATGCGCTCTATGGCGCAGCGAATGCGGCCGTCCGTCTGGCGGCGATGCAGTATTGTTAGCCTGAATCAAATGGTTCATTATGCGTTAAACACAATAACAACACCCTCTGTACCCGAGACAGGAACCGACTATGAGCTCATATAGCCCTAACCCGACGGCTGCCGCCCAGCCAGCCGTCACCGTGCGCCGCTCCCGGCGGCGTATCGGCATTCTTGCGCTGTTGGCCATTGGCACCATGATCAACTATCTCGATCGCACCGTACTGGGGATCGCCGCCCCAAAGCTCACCGCTGAGCTGGGGATCGACCCGGCGATCATGGGAATCCTCTTCTCCGCCTTCGCCTGGACCTATGCTCTGGCGCAGATCCCCGGCGGATTGTTTCTCGACCGCTTTGGCAACAAAGTGACCTACTTTTTGTCACTGACCCTGTGGTCGCTGTTTACCCTGTTCCATGGCATGGCGGTGGGGCTGAAGACGCTGCTGCTGTGCCGCTTCGGGCTCGGCATTAGCGAAGCGCCGTGCTTTCCGGTCAACAGCCGGGTGGTCAGCGCCTGGTTCCCACAGCAGGAGCGGGCGAAGGCCACGGCGGTGTACACCGTGGGGGAGTATCTCGGGCTGGCCTGCTTTGCGCCGCTGCTGTTCTGGATCATGGACGGTTTCGGCTGGCGGGTGCTGTTCGTCAGCGTTGGCGCCGTCGGCATTCTGTTTGCCCTGGTGTGGTGGCGCTGCTACCGCGAACCGCATGAAGATCCGCGCCTTAGCCAGCAGGAGCGCGAGCATATCGAAAACGGCGGCGGCCTCAGCGCCCCGACCGACCAGCAGGTGGCGTTCAGCTGGCCGCTGGTCCGCCAGCTGCTGAGCAAACGGCAGATCATCGGCGCCAGTATCGGCCAGTTTGCCGGCAATACCGTGCTGGTGTTCTTTCTCACCTGGTTCCCCACCTGGCTGGCCACCGAGCGGCATATGCCCTGGCTGAAGGTTGGCTTCTTCTCCATCCTGCCGTTTGTCGCCGCCGCCGGCGGGGGGATGTTTGGCGGCTGGCTCTCCGACAAACTGCTCAAGGCCACCGGGTCGGCCAATCTTGGCCGTAAGCTGCCGATCGTTGCCGGCCTGCTGATGGCCAGCTGCATCATCACCGCCAACTGGCTGGAGAGCGACCTGGCGGTGATCCTGGTGATGTCGTTTGCCTTTTTTGGCCAGGGGATGGTGGGTCTCGGCTGGACGCTGATCTCCGATATCGCCCCGAAGGGGCTGGGCGGCCTGACCGGCGGCCTGTTTAACTTCTGCGCCAACCTCGCGGGGATCCTCACCCCGCTGGTGATCGGCTTTATCGTTGCCGGGTTCGGCAATTTCTTCTACGCCTTGATCTACATCGGCGGCGCCGCGCTGCTGGGCGTGGTGGCTTATCTGTTTATCCTCGGCGACGTCAAACGTATCGAGTTATCGCAGTAAGCAAAGGAGCAAGGCATGGTGATTAGTGGGCATACGCGGCTGATAGCGCACCTTGGCTATCCGACCGCCAGTTTTAAGGCGCCGATGATCTACAACCCGTGGTTCGTTGACCAGCAGGTGGACGTGAAGGTGGTGCCGATGGGGGTCAGGCCGGAGGACTACGCCGCGTTTATTCCGCCGCTGTTTACGATGACCAATATCATCGGCGCGCTGGTGACGATGCCGCATAAAATCGCCACCTGCGATCTGGTGCAGCGCCTGAGCCCGACGGCGGCCATCGCTGGCGCCTGCAATGCCATCCGCCGCGAGGCTGACGGTAGCCTGAGCGGAGACATGTTCGATGGCGAGGGATTTGTGCTGGGCCTGCGTCGTAAAGGGTTTAACCCGCAGGGGACGCGGGCGCTGGTGGTTGGCAGCGGCGGGGTGGGATCGGCTATCGCCGCCTCCCTCGCGGCGCCCTGACCCTGTACGATACCCGGCCCGAGGTGGCGCAAGCCCTCGCCGGGCGGCTGCATCAGCACTATCCGCAGCTCGATATCACCCTGATGCAGCCCGATCCTGCCGGACACGAGCTGGTGGTCAATGCCACCCCGCTGGGGATGAAGGCCAGCGATCCGCTGCCGCTGGACGTTGACCGTCTGGCGCCAGGCGCCTGGGTGGGGGAAGTCGTCATGACTCAGGAGTACACCCCGCTGCTGAGGGCCGCTCAGGCACGACAGTGCCACATCCAGCGCGGGACCGACATGCTGTTTGAAATGATCCCTGCCTATCTGCGCTTTTTTGACCTACCGGTAGCCACCCCCGAGCAGCTGCGGACCCTGGCAGAAATTCGCTACTGACGCGACGGCAAACCGGGTAATATAGCGCTATATTATCCGGTTTATAGCGACCTCTTATGACAAACACCACTCTCACGCTGCTGGCGGCGGGAAGCCTGAGAAGCGCTTTCCTGCCGCTGGTGGCGCACTTTCGGCAGCACACTGGCCTGGCGGTCGATGCGCAGTTTGGCCCTGCCGGCCTGCTGCGCGAGCGGATCGAAGCCGGGTCGCCGTGCGCGGTTTTTGCTTCCGCCAACGCGGCGCACCCGCAGGTGCTGCTGCAGGCGGGTCTGGCGCAGGAATGCCAGGGATTTGCCAGCAACCAGCTGATGCTGACCGCCCGGCGGTCGCCGGATAACGATGGCCTGGACTGGCTGGCGCTGCTTAGCACGACCCGCCTGCGGTTGGCGACCTCCACGCCGGGCTGCGATCCGTCGGGAGATTATACCTGGCAGCTGTTCGCCCGAATTGAGGCACGCTATCCAGGGTTGGGCAACGCGATGGCCGGGCGGGCGCAGCAGCTGGTCGGCGGCAGAGACTCACTGAGCGTGCCGCCGGGAGAGATAGCCGGCGCGTGGCTTATTCGCCAGAATCTGGCGGATCTGTTTATCGGCTATGCGCACTATGGCCCCGCGCTGGCCACCTGCGACGATCTGCGTACCCTGACCATCCCGGCGCCGTGGAATATTCGCTGCGATTACCAGCTGGCGCGTCTCAGGGCCGATCCCGCCGCGCTGGCCCTGTATCGCTTTATCCTCGGCGACGTTGGCCAGGGGTATCTTCGGCAGGCGGGTTTTATGCCGTTCAGCGACGCAGCGTAAACCCCGGCGCCAGCAGAGGGAACGCGGAGGCGGCATGGCGGATCAGGCGTACCGGCAGGCCGTACGCTTGCCGGAGATGCGTTTCGCTCAGTACGTCGGCGGTCTCACCCGCCAGCCACCGGCCCTCCGGCAGCAGAAGCAGCGTATGGCTGGCCACCTGTAGGGCGTGGTTGGGATCATGGGTGGTGAACAGGAC
>ERZ859738.759-NODE-759-length-19065-cov-3.025776_pt1 | contig 19065 bp, 24 predicted proteins | sample MGYA00510122_ERZ859738 | MGnify/ENA primary metagenome ERZ859738 (study PRJEB30046, sample SAMN00715139) | human gut metagenome | study: EMG produced TPA metagenomics assembly of the A metagenome-wide association study of gut microbiota in type 2...
CCGGGCTATGCACTTTTTCGAGCCCCTTTTATGCACTTTCTACTTGACAAACACAAAAGCGGGCGAACACTGTTCGCCCCTACATATATTGAATATAAAAAACGGAGCTGTTCAAATAAACCGAACAGCTCCGTTTTTGTTATCTGTAAGCTTTTATAGCATCTATAGTCTTTGCTATATCCTCGTCACTGTGAGCATAGGAAACGAACATCGCCTCGAATTGCGACGGTGCAGTGTAAATGCCGCTTTGAAGCATATGGCGATAGTATCTGCCGTAGCTTTCCGTGTCGCAAGCCCTTGCCTCATCATAGCTTTTCACTCTCTCGTCATTGAAAAATACCGTCATGAGCGAACCACAGCGATTCACGTTCAGACCCTTTTCCCTTATGGCATTCTCTATCATAGCCGACTTTCTGTCAAGCTCCTCGTAGAAGTTTGGTATGCTTTCTATCTGCCTGATAGTTTCTATTCCTGCCGCCACTGCGCATGGGTTTCCCGACAGCGTGCCTGCCTGATACACAGAGCCTAGTGGTGCAACGCACTGCATTATCTCAAGCTTTCCCCCATAGCAGGCAAGTGGCATTCCTCCCCCCACTATCTTGCCAAGGGTGGTCATGTCAGGGGTAACTCCGAAATATTTTGAAGCTCCCCCATCTGAAAACCTGAAGCCCGTTATAACTTCGTCAAATATAAGCACAGTTCCGTGCTTTTTCGTTATCTCCCTGAGAAATTCAAGAAAGCCATTTTCAGGCGGAACAACGCCCATGTTCGCCGCGCATGGTTCAACGATAAGTGCGGCTATCTCGCTGCCGTATTCCTCAAAAAGCTTTTCCACAGACTCGGTGTCATTGTATTTCGCAAGAAGCGTGTCCCTTGTGCAGCCCTCTGTCACTCCTGCACCCGATGGGATAGCCTGCGTCATAAGTCCAGAACCTGCCTTTACAAGCAGTCCGTCCGAGTGACCATGGTAACAGCCCTCGAATTTTATTATCTTGTCCCTGCCTGTGAAACCTCTTGCGGCTCTTATTGCACTCATGACAGCTTCCGTGCCTGAGTTTACGAGCCTGAGCATCTCCATAGACGGAAAGTGCTTTTTTATAAGCTCAGCCAAGGTTATCTCGCCCTTGTGGCAAGCACCGAAGGTAAGCCCCTTGTCGCAGGCGACTTTCACCGCATTTATCACAGGCTCACAGCAGTGACCGAGAATATTCGGCCCCCATGAGCATACATAGTCGATGAACTCGTTGCCGTCCTCGTCCCATATCCTTGAACCTTTCGCATGGTCGATAAAAAGCGGAACAGTGCCAACCGCCTTGCAGGCTCTCACAGGGCTGTTCACCCCACCGGGCATAAAACCGCAGGCAGTTTTGTAAAGCTGTTCAGATTTAGCAGTGTTCATTACTTGTCCTCCTTTATCCATTTTGCGGCATCAAGAGCATGGTATGTTATGATAATGTCCGCACCTGCACGCTTTATAGCAGTGAGATTTTCAAGAACGATACGCTTCTCGTCTATCCAGCCAAGCTGTGCCGCCGCTTTTACCATAGAGAACTCACCGCTTACGTTGTATGCCGCAATCGGCAGATCATATCTGTCCCTGGCGGCTCTGAGAATATCCAGATAACAAAGCGCAGGCTTCACCATTACCATGTCAGCCCCCTCCTCAATATCGTCCTCTATCTCACGGAGAGCCTCACGTCCGTTGCAAGGATCCATCTGATATGACTTTCTGTCGCCAAAGCATGGCGCAGACTCAGCGGCGTCACGGAATGGAGAATAATATCCCGAAGCAAATTTCGCACTGTATGACATTATAGGAATATCAGTAAGAGCATTCTCGTCAAGCGCCGCCCTTATTGCCGCAACTCTGCCGTCCATCATGTCGGAGGGTGCGATAATATCAGCGCCGGCCTTTGCAAGGCTCACCGCCATTTTGCACAGAAGCGGCAAAGTGCTGTCATTGAGTATCTTGTCGCCCTTTACAACTCCGCAGTGTCCATGGCTCGTATATTCGCAAAGACAAACGTCCGCAATAATAAGCAGGTCAGGATAGTGTTCCTTGATGTATCTTATTGCCTGCTGTGTAACGCCCTTGTCATTGTAAGCTTCCGTTGCAAGCTCGTCCTTTTTCTCCGGTATGCCGAAAATAAGCAAGCCCGATATTCCACTGTCTGCTATCTGCGGCAATATCTGCTCCAGATTGTCGATAGAATACTGATAAACTGTTGGCATAGAGTCAACAGGCCTCATGATGTCATTGCCCTCTGCCACAAAAATCGGGTAGATAAAGTCTGCCGCATTTAATCTTGTTTCGCAAACCATTCTTCTCATTGCTGGGTTTGCCCTTAATCTTCTGAATCTTCGCATTTTTATCTTCCTCTCACTTATCTGAAAGTATCTTTTGTATTATTCCCTCCGCCGTGCTTTCCGTTGGAAGCAGAGGGCCATTTATACCGTGTTTTTTAAGCTCTGCCGCCGTCACTTCGCCTATGGAGATGCACTTTGTATTCTCTGATAAGCTTCCTCCGCCACGGAAAAAGTTCCTCACTCCGCCTGCACTGGCAAACACAGCGTAGTCATCATCTATCTTCTCGCCTGTGCTGTAAACAGGCTCGTAAATATGAACATCATCAAGGTTCAGCCCTTTTTCAGCCAATGGCTTAACAAGCTCTGCTGACCCCTCCGAGGAGCGTACTATAAGAAGCCTGTCCTCACAAGTAAGAGTGCCCGAGAGCATATTTCCAAGAGCCACGCTGTTGAATTTTTCAGGCATTATGTCTGCATAAAGCCCAGCCTTTTCAAGCTTCGCCCCAGTGCCTTTGCCTATGACAGCTATCTTCACTCCGCTTAGCTTTCTTATGTCAATACGGCTTTCTCTGAGCCTTTTCAAAAATATCTCCGCACCATTTGGACTTGTAAGAGCAACATGGCTGTAAAAGCCCTCTGAAAGCCGTGAAAAAGCTTTTTCCGTGACCTCATCATGCAGCTCCCTAAGCTCAAATCCGCCACAGCGGTGAGCATACGCCCCAAGAGCATTGAGCGACTTTATAAGCCGCCTTGAAAGCCCCTTTGTGGCAGTGACAGCCACAGAAACTCCATACAATGGAGGCAGGTAGGTAGGCGAAAGATCAAGCCCGGCGGTTTCTCCAACTATTATCACCGCAGGCGCAGGCAGATCCTCTCTCTTTACCTTTTCAGAAATGTCGCCAAGACAGCCCTTTACAGCCCTCTGCTCAGGGGTAGCCCCCTTTGATATCACCGCCGCAGGAGTATTTTCGCCCATGCCGTTTTCAATGAGCCTGCCTGCTATCTCAGGGAGATTTCTAAGCCCCATAAGAAAAATAAGCGTTCCACCGCATTTTGCATAGCTTTCAAAATGCTCAGGGAGCAGGTCGTCCGCAGTGTGACCTGTTATAACATGAAAGCTCCTTGAAAGTCCCCTGTGGCTCACCGGTATACCTGCAAGCTCAGGCACTGCCACTGAGGAAGTCACCCCCGGTATAAGGCTGTATGGTATGCCTGCGGCTTTGAGTGCAGTTATCTCCTCGCCCCCTCTGCCGAACACAAAAGGGTCGCCGCCTTTTAGCCTGAGAACAACACCGCCCTCTGCGGCTTTTTCCACAAGAAGTGCGTTTATCTCCTCCTGCGTGGAGCTGTGTCTGCCTGCACGCTTGCCAACGCATATCTTTTCCGCATTCTCTTTGCAGAAGTCAAGCAAACGGCTGTCTATAAGGCTGTCATATATCACCACGTTACAGCTTTTCAGAGCCTCATAACCTCTCATTGTGATAAGGTCATAATCTCCACAGCCTGCTCCTGCTATTATAACTCTGCCGCTCATAGCTTATCAGTCAGCTCCTTAACAAGTTCAAATCTTTTTTCTATCTCTTTTTCGCCCTGAGCAAAATGCCCCTTGCCGTCTGAAACAGTGAGAGATATCTTTTCCCCTTTTATCTCGCTGTATGCCCCCACAGGCACAGTGCAGTCCGCACCCAGAAGTCTTATCACCTCACGCTCGGTTTCAAACCTGAGCATAGTTTCCTTGTGTGATACCTGCGAAATTATCTCCGCCGCCTTGCTCTCCTTTGCACATTCCACTGCAATTATAGCCTGACAAGGTGCAGGCAAAAGTTTCCAAGGCTCAAACTCTTTTACCTCGTATTCCGAAAGGGAAAGTCCCAAACGCTCCGTTCCTGCCGCACAAAGTATTATGCCGTCATAAAGCCCATCAGAAAGTTTTTTTAGGCGTGTACCAACATTGCCTCTTATATCAGCAAATTTTGCGTTAGGATAAAGCCTTGCAAAGCCCCCACGTCTACGCTGACTTCCTGTTCCAACAGTGAAAACATCACAATCGTTAAATACAACGCCTTTTTTGGTCACAAGCATATCACGATAGTTCCCACGAGGGCAAACTCCCAATATCTCCAGCCCCTCGCCCAGCGTAACAGGCAAGTCCTTTGCACTGTGTACTGCAAAGTCTATTTCGCCGCTTTGCAAAGCCTGTTCTATCTCCGTGACGAACACACCCTTGCCGCCTATCTTGTCAAGAGGTCTGTCAAGCTGTCTGTCGCCCTTTGTGGTGAAGGTGACTATCTCGGTATCACACTCAGGAAAAGCCGCCTTTATCATGTCAAGTACCATATAAGTCTGCGCCATTGCAAGTGGACTTTTTCTTGTGCCTGCTCTCAGTTTCATTTTCGCTCCTTTATCATCTCTATAAGCTGTTCCTCTGTTGGAAGCACGTCACTTTCAAGGCACTTTTTCAGAACCTCTGCCATAGCCTTTTTCCTAGCCTGCTCCGTGGATATATTTTCAAGGGCATAGTCACGGACTTTTCCCATGACATCGCATATATCCCCGAGCCTGCCCTCTGTCTGCGATTGGATCGTCTTTCTCAGGTGAGAAGCAAGGGTGGGGCTTTTTCCGCCTGTTGAAATGCCAATGCACACGTCCCCCTCTGTAACAATGGCAGGGAAGAAAAACGTACAGCTCTCAGGGTCATCAACTGCGTTGCATGGAATGTGCCTTTGCCTGCAAAGCTGAGAAATGTGCCTGTTTACACCGCTGTTCCCTGTGGCAGTTATCACAAATGTACTGCCGTCTATGTCGCTGTCCTTAAAAGCACGCTCAAAAAGTGTTATCATGCCCCTGTCTGCAAGTTCTCTTATCTCACCGCAAGCTTTTGATGCCACCACCTTTATTATAGGCGAAAAGTCAAGAAGCTTTTCGATCTTTCTCAAAGCTACCTGTCCGCCACCCACTACAAGGCATGGCATATTCTCAATATTCGCAAAAAAAGGAAAGTATGGCATTGTCATTCTCCGTATTCTTTTATTACTTCTATCACCTTGCCGAAAGTCTGTGAATCAAGCTCCGACTTTAGCCTGAAAAACAGCTCTTTCGCCGAAACTTCGCAAAGTCTTCTGTCAAGGCTCTCAAACTGCGGAAGAAAATCATGGAACATAAGCTGCTTTTCAAGCTCGTCAGTTTCCTCGTCAATGATAAGCTTTGACCTCTCCACGCTGTCAAGCTTTTTGAGATTGTTTTCTTTGGCAAGCTCCGTGAAAAAGTCCATGTCTATAAGCCTAGCCCCTGCAAGCTTTTCCACGGCAGGGTCAATATCTCTCGGCACTGCAAGGTCTATAAAAAGCTTGTTTTCATTATCACTGAGCATATCCTCCGTAACAGTGTAGTGGGGGCTTGAAGTCGCCGAAATTATGCAGTCACATTCACCAATGCGCTCATATCTCTTTTCGTATGGTATAAGCTCAAGCTTTGGATCGTCTGAAATATATTCCAGTGCATTTCTGTGGGAACGTGCCGTCGCAAGCACAGTTACGTTCTTGTAAGAAAGAAGATTTTTCAAGACCAGCGAACCTATCTCTCCGCTTGCTCCAAGAAGCATCACCCTGACATTATCCTTATAATGTGCCGCTTCCTTAGCCGCAAGAGTAGCCGTGGAAACGGAAGTCTTTGAAAGCTCCGTCTCCGTCTTTATTTTCTTCGCACAAGCGATAGCCCCCTGAAATATCATGTTCACCTCAGAGAAAAGCCCAATACGCTCCCTTGAAAGATCATATGCACGGCGAACCTGTCCAAGTATCTCGTCCTCGCCTATGACCGCTGATTCTATACCGCATGATACGCTGTAAAGCCTTTTTACCGCCGTCTTGTCCGTGAATATCATGACCTTGCGTTTGAGCTTTGCGATCTCCACTCCGCTTTGTTCGCAAAGAAGCCTTATGCCCTCCTCAGGTGTTCCGCAAAAGTAAAGCTCCGTCCTGTTGCAGGTGCAAATAAGCACAGGTGAAAGGTCCTTTACGTCAAAAAGCAGCTTTTCACACTGAGCACTGTCAAATGTGAAAAGGCTGCGAAAGGCTTGTCCGCAAAGCTTGTGATTTACGCTTATGCAGGTGAAATTTTTCATTTTTCTGTGTTATCTCCTGACTTTTCGGGATAAAGTGCGTCATAGTCAAGCTTGGTGAATCTGTGATATGTTATGCCGCCCAGATCGTCCTGCAAACAGTATCTACAGCCGTCAGGCTCTCCGTCTGGAAAGTATGCAAGCAGGTCAAATTCATCGTCAGGTGCAGCAGTTATAACAGCGTTCTTATTGTACTTTCTGAATATCTCAGCCGCTCTTTCAAGAGAACACCCCTCTTTTACCGCTCCGATAAACTCCACAAGGAACGGGCTTGCCTCCACCTTTTCATGGATAGCCCTCACGCTCTCCTCTGATACCGTAACAGCTATCCTGCCGTCCTGAGCAAGCGAAGCCTTGCATGAAAGTATCTCACTTTTGTATTCGTCTATGGCTTTTATCATTTCCTCAGCCGTAAGCTCGCCCCCTGTTATGGCATTGAGTGAGTCAAGAGGATAAAAAAGCGTCACCGCATTAGGGGTAAACCCAAGCTTTATCTGCGACTCTTTTATAGTATCGGTTATATTCTGTTCAAGCTTTATAAGCTCTGTCATGAAAAAATCTCCTTTGTGCATAATTCCTATAGGCTTTGTATGTTTTTTATAATATCACATATTTCTTATGTTGTCAACCTTGTTTCCTCGCCTATATATTTTTTCAGTGCATTGATATAAAATTCCGTCAGTGGATTAGAAAGTACCTTTTTGTGAGTAACTATGCCAATGCGCATCGACCCCTCCGCTTTAAGGGGAACAGCCACGATATCACTGCCGTTGAGCTTTTCGTCAATAACACCGCTGCAAATGGTGTAGCCGTTAAGACCGATAAGAAGATTAAAAAGGGTCGCACGGTCACGGACACGGATATTCTTTGGCCGTTTTATGGTGCTGAATATCTCCTCCGAGTAGTAGAAAGAGTTGTATTCCCCCTGCTCAAAGGATAAGTAAGGGTATGGGAGCAGATCATCAAGAGTCACAGACTTTTTCTGTGCGAGGGGATTTGCAGAGCCGACAAAAACGTGTGGCTTTGCAGAAAAAAGCTCCGTGAATTTAAGCTCTTTGGACTTTATCTCCTTTGAAAGCACAGGCTCGTTGAAATCGTTGAGATAGAGTATGCCAAGCTCGCTTTTCATTCTCGCCACGTCCTCGATTATCTCGTGTGTCTGCGTCTCACGAATACTGAAATCATATTCATCTCCGCCAAACTCTTTTATAAGATCAACAAAAGCGTTCACCGCAAAGGAGTAATGCTGAGTGGATATGCAAAACTGCCTTTTGCCGTGTTGTTTTCCGCAGTATTTTTCTTCAAGAAGGCTCGCCTGTTCAAGCACCTGCCTTGCATATCCCAAAAAGATTTCTCCATCTTTTGACACTGTTATGCCCTTGTTGGTGCGTATGAATATAGTGATATTCATTTCCTTTTCAAGCTCACGGATAGCGTTAGTAAGACTAGGCTGAGAAATAAAAAGCGACTGTGCCGCCTCGCTGACAGTACCTTTCTCCGCCGTAGCCACCACATATTTAAGCTGCTGTAAGGTCATATCTCCACCCCTTTTCAGATATATCCTTATTATATAGCGTATTTATGAAATTTTCAAGTGGAAGAACGCTCCCAAACAATATAAAAGTGTAGGTTTACAATAGATGTGTTACGAAACGTATCACATCTATTTTTTATGCCTAAATCTGAGAAAATCGGAAGTAGGTATGCAGGGGGTAAAGGTTAGTATTACCCTTTACCCATTGCAGAAACAGCACGCCCCGCCGACACGGCGGGTATGCAGGGGGTAAAGGTTAGTATTACCCTTTACCCCCTATCGCACAATCGCACAAGCAGGCAGTAAGGCAAGTAAACACGCCGTTTACGGCTGTGCTGTCATATGCAAAAACAATCGCACACGCACAAACATAATTGCACAGGGGTGATAAATAATGCCGAAACAGTCTTGTAATTGGTGTTTTACAATAAATAATCCGTCAAAGGTCAAGACCTGTGGAGAAAAGGATAAATTTAAAGACCTTACGTTTGATACTGATGAAAAGGTGATAAACTTCATTATGCAGTATGAGGAAGTAAACTATTACGTCTTTCAGCGTGAACGAGGTCACAACGAGAATACCGAACATATTCAAGGCTTTATCCAATTTAAAAACCGCAAGCGTGGCACAACCTTGCAGAATATGTTTCCACCACAGTTCTTTCACGGAGAGTTCGCCAACGGCACAGCACAACAAGCAAGCGACTATTGCAAGAAGTCAGATACTCGCATAGGCGATGTGCAGGAGTGGGGCGAACTGCGTGTAACAAAAGGCGGTAAGCAACTTACTAATGAGGATATCCTACAACGTATAAAAGAAGGTGCTGACGATATCCGACTTCTTGAAGAATTTCCGCAACTTTGGAATCAAATTGACCGCCTGCAAAAAGTCCGTGATTTATACGTCTTTGATAAATGGCGAAATGTGTTCCGTGATGTTCAGGTCACATATATCTGTGGACAATCTGGAACAGGTAAAACAAGAAGTGTTATGGAGCAATACGGCTATGATAAAGTTTATCGTATCACTGACTATAAACACCCCTTTGACAGTTACCACGGTCAAGATGTTATTGTCTTTGAGGAGTTCAGAAACAGCCTGCCTATTGATAATATGCTTAACTACCTTGATGGTTACCCTCTTGAACTTCCTGCAAGATATATGAATAGGATAGCTTGTTTTACAAAGGTGTACATCATATCAAATTGGAATTTTGAAGAACAGTACACCGCTATTCAGCACAAGTATTATGAAACGTGGAACGCCTTTGTTAGACGTATTGACAAGATAGTTACATATAAAGACGGCATGATTTTTGAGGAAACAGACCTCAAATCATATAATTTGAAGTATAATCTTGAAAAAGATGAAAACTTACAACCATAATGAAAGGACGAATGAAAATGAAAAACTATGACAATCCGAAAATGTTCCGTGATGAGGCAGACAGCCTTGAAAGGTTTGTGCTTTCCCACCAATTCCTCAAGTCGTATCTTGACAGCTATAATATTCATATGGCTAAGTATTTTCTTAGCGGTGAATATGAGTGCAGGAAAAAAGCTCTTTATTTCAAAAAGAAAATACAATCGTGCTAGTTGTACAATGTGTACAAAAAAACGCCCTACAAAAATATAAACATACGAAAAAGCTTGATTTGTATTGACATTTCGCGTGATGTGTGGTAATATCTAAACATAGCAAAGAGTACAAATAATTGTACAGTAAATGAAAGGAGTGTACGTTTATGTACATAATCAAAGGTTTTAAGAAAAACTCTGGAACGCTTAAAAACGGCAAGCCGTGGGATAACTACACGCTGTTTTGCCTTAAAGAAGAAAATGGCGTTACAGGATATGCCGTGCAGGCTGTGAAAGTTCCTACAAAGATATTGCAGGACACTTTCCCCGACAGTTCCGCACTTATTGACACGGCAATCAAAGTCAACTATGAAATCAGGACTTACGGTGGACAGGATAAGGCTGTTGTTGTAGGTATTGATATACTTTAATCAATGAAAGGAGAAATATTCAATGGGTGCTTCACTTCTTGCTGATGATGTCGCAATTACAAGCGGTATCAGCACAATTACATCAGTTGTAAGTCAGGTTTGGACAACAATGACAGGCAATCCGCTTGTAATGGCATTTGTCGGTGCTTCACTTCTCGGTGTTGGTATCGGTGTTGTAAGAAAGCTTACAAAGGGTAAAGCTTAATTTTCGTGTACAACCGCTTGGGGGCGGAGCATCTGCTCCGTCCTCTATTTTTTTACGAAAGGAGAAAACAACATATGAAAACTAAACTACGGCGGTTTACCGCTGTTTTGTCCGCTATGCTGTGTATGATATGCTGTGTATTGTCTGCCGTTCCTGCGTTTGCACTTACTAATTCAGACTTACCAACAAGTAGTTATAACCCCGAATTTGAAAAAGGATATAAAACAGCTATAGCAGAGCTTAAATCAAAATATCCTGACAAGTTCCAAAATTATGTTATGATGTTGCCGTATTATGATAGTTCATTTAATCAAATCGGTTTTTATTGGATGAACTGTGATGATAGTAATAATTTTGAAGTTTATGAGAAAAACAAATCTTATTACATTAAAAATACTGATAGTAAATCATTTACTTCTTATCGTATTTTCTTTAGCACTCGTACAAGTCAATTCGGTGATTTATATGTAAATGGTACATCTTCAACAGATAATTTTGATTATGTTCTTTCTTGGCAGATTTATGATACAAATTGTAACGTAAAATTTGGTGATAAGTATGAATTCGGTAAATCCGATGCCCCCGTTGTTCCTTTTTCTGTTCAGTATTCCCGAAAACTCACAACCGGTATGTCACGTTCGGGAACATTGTCCGCTCCGGGTGCAAAAAATGACGGTGAAACTATAACAAACAATAATATTGATGTTACTGTTAAGCTTACTGATGAATACAAGCAGGCTATGCAAAAGGCTCTTGATAAGGACCCGAAAGCAACGCAATATACATATCAGTATGTATTGTTCATAACGCCGTATGACCCGAATATTTTCGGTACTAAAAAAGCTATGGACGGAGCGATTTATACTTTTCTTGATAAGTCGAAATACGTACTTACAACAGCTTACGGAAAAACAAAATCCAATACAACAACAGATTCAAAGTATGATACTGTCATTACACCCGACAATTCTTCTACTGATACATCTTCAAGTAACGTTGGTGAAATGACATCTGAAAATGCTGATGGCGTTGCAAATTCGGCTTTCTGCAATGGTGTTACACCGCTTTTCGGTCTGCCTATTGCCAATGGTGCGAATATGACTAACACGCACACGATAAATCTTGAAAATATCAAAGGTGCTGACAAACTCGGTGAACAGGATATCTTGTATATCGTTGTTGTGGGCAAAAGATATTTGTATGAAACAGGTGCAGAGGGCTATGCAAAGGACTTCTACGCCAATAATGCAGAGTTTAAGACCTTTTACAAAGAGCTACCCGACAACGCCGTAGCAAGCAAGATAAATGGCTTGTATGGCGGTAATGGTTACGATTTTTACACCGTTGTTTCTGACGGCTTTTCATTCAAAGATTATCCCGATTATAAACCATTAGAGATAAACGGCGTTGAATACCCTACGTATAAGCCTATTTCAGATATGCTTGATGATCCTTTTCCACCTAGCAAGATTACTGACTATGACGGACTTGAAAACGGCACAGACTTTGACACAAAAGAAGATTTTGACGATTATATAAATAATAAGAAATATGATGAACAGTATGGTACATTTAATTTCAATTTAACTGATATATCTTCTATCTTTGACGGCTCGTCCGATTTCTTTAAGTTTATGACGGCTAGTATTGGCATCTTACCCCCTATATTTATAACCATACTTATTGCATTTTTTACTATCATGTTAGCAATTTGTTTAGTTAAATGGGTAGTAAAGTAAGGAGTGTTTGTATGGATTTCTTTGAACTTATGCACGTTATATACGAACATCTTTACAAGATATTCGCTTTTCGTCTCCAACTTGGCTCTTATAATTTTACAATAGGTTCTGTTATATTTGGACTTTTTGTCATTTCCTGCTCAGTTGCCCTCTTACAGTACCTTTTCGGTGATTAATATGATAGACCTCTCAGTATATTTATTTTTATGTTTCATAGTAATGCTTATCCTATGGCATTACAACAAGAAAGGATATTGATATGTTAGCTATACTCAAACTCTTTGTGATGATACTTTTTGTTGTTCTTTTTTTCTCTGCCCTCTGCGGTGTGGCGGTGTTTATTTCTGATATCAAACGTTTTAAGCTTGATACACAAATGAGCCTGCCACGCCAAAAGCTTATAGAGCGGTATATAGACCAGCAGGAACTTGAAAAGGGTGGTGATGATAATGCTGTATGATGTTGAAAATTCTTGTTACCAACTTCTTAAACTCTTAGGCTGTGATTTGTCCGCAATAGACACTATAACAACTTGGAAACAGTTTGGCGTGTTATGTATTGAATTTATATTCGCCTGCATAATGCTTTATCTGCTGTGGAAAATGCTCTATAATGCTATGATACGCTTTTTCAATCCTCGGAGGTGGTAGCCGTGTGGACTATTCTTGCTTTGTACATTATCTCTGTTATACTTTATTTTATTTTTAATTGGAGTGATAAATAAATGGTTATTTTAGATTATTTCGTCCGTCTGCCCGCCCTCACGGCTTATGTTGCATATGACAAAGCCACCGCCCTTTATTTCAACTGGAAACAGCTTTTTCAAGGTTGGGGTATACATTTATACGTCGGAAAATTCGGTGCAGGTAAAACTTCTCTTATGGTTACTGAGGCGTACAAGCTGTGTTGTAAGTATCCGCAACTTCATATCGTCACAAATATCAAGCTTTCGGGCTTTCCCGAATATACAAAGATTTATCCCCTTAACTCTCCGCAGGATATCTTGAACGCTCCTAAAAATACTTTAGTCTTGATTGACGAGATAGGAACGATTTTCAACAGCCGTGATTTTTCGGGCGGTCGCAACAGCGTTCCTAAAAGTCTTTATCAGCATTTGTGCCAATGCAGAAAACGCCGTATGATGATACTTGCCACAGTTCAGCGGTTTAACCTCTTAGACAAGCAGATACGTGATATAACCGCTGATGTTACCGCCTGCCGAACGTATTTCAGACACCCTTTTACACGAATTATGACCGGTTATAAGTATGATATAGAGGAATATGAAATGTATTCTGAAAATCATTCCTACACGCCTGTGTGTTCGTCCACGGTCACACATTTGCAACGTAACCAGTACCGCAAGCTTTACGATACTTCGGAACTTGTAACGAATATGCTCAACAAAGATTATATATCTGATGAAGAAATATTGCGTAATCGTGATAGCGAAAGCAATAATATTCCCCTTGACCGCAAACAGAATAAGCGTATGCGTAAGCAAAGCAAATGGTAAAAAAACACCGCTGAGGTTGCCTTTAGGCTCTCAGCGGTGTTCTATGCTATTGAATATTGTTGTATTTTTCATCAATAAGTATTTGCTTTATCTCCTGCAATTCCTTGTTAGTTTTGCTCGTGTTTATCGCTGTGCATACTATGGCTATAAATAGCACTAGGTTGATTATTATGCTTATTATCGCAAAACCTAACAGCATTGTTGCCAATGCCTCACTTGAATTGATTATCTCACTCATTTTCTATCCCTCACTCTTGTTGCTTAAATATTCTGTCAGCAATTTCTCAATGATTTTTGCTACGCTTGTTTTTTCCTTGATTGCTTGTATCTTCGCTTTTTCAAGAATGTCTTGCTCAATCGTTGTTGTAAATTTTACTTTTGACATTAAAATCACTCCTTTGCTTTAGTATATCACACTTTCACTAATACGTCAATACGTATATTTTGTACAAATATTTATACGTATATTCGTGTAATTTGTCTATTGCAATATACGTGTATACGTGTTATAATATATACAGACAAAGGGAAAGCGGATAACCCACAAACCGCAGAAAGGTTGATTAAAATGAAAAACAAATGGGAAATACTGCATGATTTCTGATTTTTCTATCCGTGAAATCTATCAAGCGGACGGCTGGGGGTGAATTGTGGATTGTTGGAATTGTTGGAATGTTGGAAACAACAGCTTTCAGGTTTTCAACATTTCAACATTTCAATGATTTCAATGATTCGCAAGAGGGGAACGCCGTTCAAGATTCCCCCTCTTCTATGACTTTGAGGACTTCAAGCGACAGCTTAAACGTTGGAACTATCAATATAACAATATTCCTACTCGTTCACTTGATTGGAGAACTCCACAAAGTGTATATAATGACTATGTTAATTTTGGTGAAGTCTACGAATTTAACTACAATAAATAAAAAAATGTGTAACACATCATTGACAAACCAACAAAGAACGCTTCCAAACAATATAAAAGATCCGCACAGCGGCACTTTTTTTGTGCGCAATGCGGATCAATTTTTCTATCTCATCATCTCAATATCCTCATAAAGCCCCTCTATCTCATCTTTCAGCCGTCTTATCTCATGAAGACGATGTCGGTATCTTTCCCCGATCTCTCTCTGCTCCTCTATAGTCGGCAAAGGTATCTCACACTCTTTCAACCCCTTTGTGTGCAATATCCTTAGTACCTTTCCGCTACGACAGCCGTCAAGCATAGCCTTTCCCTCTGCCGATGAAAGATAAGCCGCAATATAGTAAGGGTCAGCCTTCTCCTTGTCAAGTCCTATCCTTATCAGCGTGGGTGAAACAAGAAGCTTTCTGTCCCCCATATCGCCTGCACATATCACCTTGAAATTCTTGTCCGTGGTAGAAAGTATCACATCTCCGTCCTTTATGGCATATTTCTCAAAACGCTTGCTGTCATAAACTATCTCAATGCAGTTTTCCGCAATAACGCCGTCGTCAATGTCCACAAGCCTTAGATATTCGCATGGCTTAGTAAACGCATTGTCCGAAATGTAGCTCTCCGCCATAAGTCCATGACTTATCTCTTTTATGATATCTCCGAAATTAACTGTATTTACATTCATTTTAGTCACCTCTCTTGATTTCCATACATCTCAGACAATGCCGAGATCTCTTCTTTTAAATATCCACAGCCCTCTTTGGCGAGGTCAGCTTCACAGCTTTTCTGTTAGCTATCGCCCAGCGTACAGCCGTCTGGATATTTGCCCTGAACGTCACGTCATAGATATCGTCATTACCTATGACCTTATTGCAGGTGAACTCATTCCCGAATGTATCAAGCACAAGACTTATGTGTTTCTTTTTTATGTTGATATGTACACGCTCCACAGTCCCGTCAAGCATATACCTGTTAAGATTTTTGTATTGCACAGGCTTCAGATCCCTCGGAACATTGCTAAGCGTCTTTACATCTCTCATAGAGCCGTCCTCTTCGCAGATACTCGCCTTTAGGATCTTGTCTATCCTGAAATGACGAAGATCATCGTAACGAACATCACTTGCAAGGAGATAGTAAAAGCCGTCTGCCATAACGATGCCATAAGGGCTGAGCATAACACGTTGAAGCTTTATACCGCTCTGTGGGTCGCTCTTAGTGAGAAGCTTGCCGTTCTTGTCATAATCGCTTATGGTAACATCAAGCTTCCTGTTGGTGTTCATAGCCTCTTTGATATTTTCTATCACCAAAAAAATGCTCTTGTTGCCATAGTGAAAGGTCTCTCTGAGATTGGCTTCCTTGCTCTTTGTGTTACCCGTAGATAAGATGTTTATCTTTTTTATCAGATCCCTCACATAGTCCGCAGGGAGCATTGGCGAGTATATGATGCTGTCTGCCAGAAACTCATATTCCTCAGCGGTGATGTCAGAGGCGTAGTAAATATCTGTGATGTATTTTTTATCGCTTTTATCATCATCATCGTTGTCTTTGTCTGCGATGAAAACATTGCAGCTTTCATCGTCTATTATGCTCTTCAAATGCTGAGCCACCGTCTTGCGGTTAGGCTTTATGCCAAGCTTTTCCTCAAGATAACCGCAGATCTGCTGCTGAGTAAGGGGGTGCTTTTCGTCACTGTGTTCTTTGAGTATCTCAATGATCTTGTGCGAAAGCATATCTGTTTTTGTATATGACATTTTTGCCCTCCTGTTCTGTGATATCTTTCTTTCAATATATCACTTTTGCTTTATTTTGTCAATTGTATCCTTTTAACTCCTATGCCCCTTTCTTTTTGTGTTGCTCTTATCATACCACCCACCATGGGTAAAATTTCGGATATTAAAAACTTCTGCTATGTCCACATTTTTGAACATTCCAAGTGCTATAATGCAGATACAGACGAAAAACAAGAATGAGAAAAGACCACGGAGGCGGATTTTTATGCGTTGTTACAGAGCAAGATGTATACTTGAAGAGTCTATTATCAGAAGAACAAGAGATAATGAAGAAGAGTATGATACATTCTTTGATGAGAAAAACCAGCTTATAAACGAGTTCAATGAAATGGCACGCACCATGTCCAACAGAAGCTGTGCCTTTATATCAAGCGCCGTAAAAGATCAGGCGACCATAGGGGTAATGATGACAGACATTGAAGCCAACGTGAAAGCCTATGTAAAGAACTTCTTTTCATTTATAAAGCTTGAGTGCGTGGATATAAGCTTCGAGGAAATAGCAGTGGAAACGTTCAAAAGAATGATCCCAAACGGCTATCATGATAATTTCAAGTTCGATGAAGACCTGCTGAATGACTATGAACTGGACGACTTGTTCAGTAACTATAGAAGATCGTACATAAGCGAAAATATCACAAAGACCATTGATAAAAAAGACGCTCTCGCCGTAGCAAAAAAATATCTCTGCTCAGATACCTTTGAGCCTGAGCTTAAAAGAATATTCAGAAAGAACAGCGTCGGTGTGACAAAAGGCATACCGGTACATTATTTGGTCCAAAGCGATAATGCCCATAGGCTTGCCGATACCCTTGTAAGCTCCCTGTATTCAAATAACAGACTAGGCTGTGCAAGATATACCGTCCTCGACCTTTATAATTTATCAGCCCGAAGCTCAGATATCCGTGAACTGTTCCGTGTCTGCAGCGGCTCTACCATCATAATGAATTGTTGTGGTTTAAAGTGTACCAACAGCGATAATTGTACAGCCGATGAAACTATCCCTGATATCCTCTTTGACCTCATCAATGCCTACAAAAACGAGATACAGTTTATTTTTACCTTTTCAAATGACGGACCTTCTCTCCCTGACGCTGTGGAAGAAAAGCTCGGCGCTATCACATTCGTGAAGCTTGCGGACGATACTGTGGAAAACGAAGATGCACATAAATATCTCAGAAAGCTTTGCAGAGAAGAGAATATCTTCTGCGATAAAGACCTCCTTTCCCTGTGCGCAAAGGATACCCCATATAGAGCAAGCGAGCTTATGTGTATGTACGATACTTGGTATTCAAATGTCCTGAAAACAAAAATCTATCCCCAGTATTCAAACTTCAAAAAGCTTTATGACAGGGAAGAAGCCAAGGAAATAAAAGGCTCTGCCTACAGCGAGCTTCAGGAGCTTATCGGACTTGATTCCGCCAAGAGCGTTATCGAAAAGGCGATAACATATTCAAAGGCGCAGAAAATTTTTGCCGATAAGGGCATGAAAGAAAGCAGAACAGCCATGCATATGGTGTTCACAGGCAACCCCGGCACAGCAAAGACCACAGTTGCAAGGCTGTTTGCAAGAATACTCAAAGAAAACGGCGTGCTTTCCAAAGGCGACCTTATCGAGTGCGGACGTTCCGACCTTGTTGGAAAATATGTTGGCTGGACAGCCGTTCAGGTGAAGAATATGTTCAAGAAAGCCAAAGGCTCAGTGCTTTTTATCGACGAAGCCTATTCTCTCTGCGATGACCGCTCTGGCTCTTATGGCGATGAGGCCATAAACACTATCGTGCAGGAAATGGAGAACAACCGTGACGATATGGTAGTCATTTTCGCAGGCTATCCAAAGAAAATGAACGACTTCCTCGACCGCAACCCCGGTCTAAGGTCAAGAATAGCGTTCCACGTCAGTTTTGAGGACTATACCGCCGAGGAGCTTCTTAGTATCGTCCACCTTATGGCTAAAAACAATGAACATAAGCTTGCCGACGACGTTGACGAAACGCTCCTGCCTTTTCTTGAAAGGGTCTGCAAGAAGCCGAATTTCGGCAACGGCAGATTTGCAAGAAATCTTATAGAGGGAGCACTGTTCGGTCAGGCGCCCAGGCTCACAAGACAGAATTTCAGTACCATGACAATGGACGATATCGTGACCCTAAAAGCCCGTGACTTTGACCTCACCGAGGACGATACCCTCGAAGAAGAGCCAAAGCATATAGGATTTAACAGATAAAGATATGAGTATAGACCAACAGACCGCTATATCCCCGACCTGAACACCGCCAAGTGCTTCAAACGGCATTATGATAACGAAAAGTTTCTTTCCAAAATAAGAAATAAGCTTGTCTATGAAATGTGGCTTTGCGGACATTTCCATTTAGATCGTACTGTGGGCAACGTGAGATTCCTCTATGACGATATCTATGAGATAAAATAAAGCGCAGGCACTATGGAGCATACGCTCTGTAGTGCCTGCTTCCGTCATTTTTGACCCTCACAAAATCAAGCTCATCAAGCCCGAACAGCCATGTAAGCTCCGCCAACATCTCCTCACTGTTCAGCGCAGGATTAAGATATATCACAGCCTTGCCACCCTTTATTTCCACTCTGCCCTGAGGATAATAATTGTACTCTTTCCCATGTGTTACGTTTTTCGGCAGTCCCTCCCAAGTCAGGACTGTGATTGAAATTATCCCCCGACTTTGAGTTAAGTCCACTGCCGTCACCAATAACATTTCCCGATTTGTCGCACTCTAACTTCTTTGTATATAATTCACCCTCGATAAGCCAGAATATTCCCTTGTATATCATATTATTCACCTCAATATGATAATACCGTTTCCTATGTCCTAAATTGCACACATAGCCTGTGCTATGATTATATCAGACAAACCTGCTAAGAAAAATCAATAGGCAAAACAGCCAAAGTTGAAAGTGCAGCTTT
>ERZ859738.768-NODE-768-length-18935-cov-2.880720_pt1 | contig 18935 bp, 17 predicted proteins | sample MGYA00510122_ERZ859738 | MGnify/ENA primary metagenome ERZ859738 (study PRJEB30046, sample SAMN00715139) | human gut metagenome | study: EMG produced TPA metagenomics assembly of the A metagenome-wide association study of gut microbiota in type 2...
CCCTGGGGATTGCTGTGGCTGCTCAACCGCCTGACGCTCAAAGCCTTGCCGCTGCGTCTGGCGGTGAACCGCCTGCTGCGCCAGCCGTGGTCGACCCTCAGCCAGCTGGCGGCGTTTTCCCTGTCGTTTATGCTGCTGGCGCTCCTGTTGGTGCTGCGCGGCGATCTGCTTGACCGCTGGCAGCAGCAGTTGCCCCCGCAGAGCCCGAACTACTTTCTGATCAATATCGCCCCTGAGCAGATAGTGCCGGTGAAGACCTTCCTCGCCGAACACCAGACGCGGGCGGCGGAATTCTATCCGATCGTCCGGGCCCGTCTGACGCAGATCAACGGTCAATCCACGGACGGGAACAAAGACGAAGCGCTGAATCGCGAGCTTAATCTCACCTGGAGCGAACAGCGTCCGGATCATAATCCGCTGGTGGCCGGCAGCTGGCCGCCGAAGTCGGGCGAGGTATCGATTGAGGAGGGGCTGGCGCAGCGGCTGGGGATAAAGATCGGCGATACAGTGACCTTTACCGGCGATACCCAGGAGTTCAGCGCGAAGGTCAGCAGCGTGCGCAAAGTAGACTGGGAGAGCCTGCGGCCAAACTTCTTCTTTATTTTCCCCGCCGGGGCGCTGGACGGGCAGCCGCAGAGCTGGCTCACCAGCTTCCGCTGGGATAACGGTCCCGCGATGTTGACCCAGCTGAACCGCGAGTTTCCCACCGTCAGTCTGCTGGATATCGGCGCCATCCTGCGTCAGGTCGGCCAGGTGCTCTCCCAGGTCAGCCGGGCGCTGGAGGTGATGGTGGGCCTGGTGACGGCCTGCGGCGTGCTGCTGTTGCTTGCGCAGGTGCAGGTCGGTATGCGTCAACGCCATCAGGAGCTGGTGGTCTGGCGCACGCTGGGGGCAGGAAAATCGCTGCTGCGCGCTACGCTGTGGGCGGAGTTTGCCCTGCTGGGGCTGGTTTCCGGCCTGGTGGCGGCGATAGGCGCGGAAGTGGCGCTGGCGATGCTGCAGACGAAAGTCTTTGATTTTCCCTGGGCGCCGGACTGGCGCCTGTGGGTGTTGCTGCCGCTGACGGGAGCGGTGTTGTTATCCCTGTGCGGCGGCGGGCTGGGGCTGCGTCTGTTAAAAGGAAAAGCGCTATTCCGCCAGTTTAGCCAGTAAGAATATTGCATTTTGATGATGCGCCGCCTTTTTTGGCGGCGCTTTTATTTTAAACGCACAAATTGATAAATCATTGATTTTTAAGAGCACAAAACATTAAAAACCCAACAACACGCTATGCTGATTCGCGGTTAATATTCAACTGGAAAATATAAGGTGGCTTATTAATCAAGGAAAAACTATGGCACACACAATAAAAGCGCTGGCGATCTCGATCGGCGCAGCATTAGCGTTAACGTCATTGCCTTCCCACGCGGAGATTACGCTGCTGAAACAAGATCCGCAGGCGGGCGATCCGTTAAGCCGGCTTAACTTTACCGTCGGCGGCAGTATCCGGCCGCAGTTCAACATGATGACCGGCGATGGCGACAAAGGCTCCTATAAGCGTAACGGTTTTGACGGCGGCACCCGCTTCCGCTTCGCGGCGGATTACTACCTGTTCGATGATATTAGCTGGATCAGCTACTATGAGCTGGGCGTGAACATTCCGGCGCTGTTTGACTGGGATAACCACTACGCGGAAGGCGCGAACAATACCACCCGCCGCATGCTGTATACCGGCCTGAAAAGCGATACCTGGGGTACGTTAACCTACGGGCAGCAGAACAGCATTTACTATGATGTGGTGGGGGTGAAAACCGATATCTGGGACTACGATATGATCGGTCAGGCCCCGGGGAACGGTATTAATGGCGATTACGATGGCTCCTATCGTTCACGTAATATGCTGAAATATAAGAAAACTGTAGGTGATGTCGATCTTTACGGATCTTATCTGTTCGAAGACAGCGAATACCTGCCGGGTAACGGCCTGCGCTACAAGCGTAAAGGCGGTGGTTCTGTTGGCGCGGACTACCACATCATGAAGGATCTGACCTGGGGTACCGCGTGGAACTACACCCGCGCCGAAATGCGCGACCCGTCAAGCGCCGACAGCAAAACCTATGACCAGAATATCGTCGGTACCGCGCTGAGCTGGACCCCGGATAACTGGACCTTCTCCTTCGGCGGCGGCTGGTATCAGAACTTCCTCACCACCAAGAAAACCGATGTGCATAATTACTTTGCCGGTGACGCCTGGGGGATTGAATATTTTGCGGGCTATAAATTCCCGATCAATCAATACGCTGTTAAATCTATTCAGCCGTACTTTATGGGCGACCGTCTGGAATATGTGAACGGCCGCAACTATCAGCGTATCGATAACGGTCTGGGGATTAGCTTCCAGCTGGATTACGGTTTCCGCGTTGACTACGAACACGTGTTTACCTCCAGCACCGACAACCTTGGCGATATGAACCTGGTCCGTCTGCGCTACGACTTCTAAGCGGTCACAACTCCCCGGTCGCACGCGCTTACCGTGGCTACAAATCGCGCCGACCGGTAGCCCGGCTAAGGCGTTTACGCCGCAAGCCGGGACAATAGAGCATGCGATTACTTCGCCAGCCAGGCTGCGACCTCCTGCCAGCTGCCGCGAAAGAGAATTTTCCCGGCTTTTTTCCCCAACTGATAGCGATACATCGGGTCGTAGTATTCTTCCAGCAGCGGTACCAGCCAGGCAAAGTGCGCCTCGGTGCTGGCGGTGCGCTGCTGCTGCACCAGCGCCTCATCGAGCCGTTCAGTGAGCTGAGCAAAACGCTGCAGCCCCAGGCGACGGCGGATGGCAAACAGGCCGTGATGCAGATACTCGCCATATGCCTGCCAGCCTTTCTCTTCGCCATAGGCGGCGATAAAGTCGCGATACATGCGATCGAAATACTCTTCGCGCAGCCGTTCGAGGCGAACGTCAAACGGATCTTCCACCACCGCCAGCGGCGACTGCGCCATGCGGAGGCGCAGGCTCTCCGGTAGATGATTGGCGCCGATCATATGGCCTTCATCTTCCAGCACCCAGCGGGTCTGCTGTTCGGCTTTTTTAAGCAGGCTGACCGCCAGATGGTTTTCAAAGGTGGCCTGCGGATGCTGATCCTGCAGGGTTCGACCGAATGAAGAACCGCGGTGATGAGCAAGCCCTTCCAGATCGATACCGTCCGGGCGCGAGCAAACCAGCTGAGTTTTGCCGTTGCCGGTACAGCCGCCAATCAGCACGATCGGCCGCTGCACCAGGTCGTCGGTGGCCTGGATCGCCGCCTGGCGTAGCGCTTTATAGCCGCCGACGATCAGGGGGTAATCCACGCCAGCTTCTTTCAGCCACTGCTGGACGATATGCGAGCGCTGGCCGCCGCGGGCGCAGCACAGGTAACCGTGCGGGTAACGGGCGCACGCTTCCAGCCACGCCTGAGTACGGCTGGCGCGCAGGTCACCCTGGACCAGTTTATGGCCGAGCGCCAGCGCCGCTTCCGGCCCCTGACGCTTGTAGCATGTGCCGACCGCGGCGCGTTCTTCATCATTCATCAGCGGCAGGTTGATCGCCGCCGGCATCGCGCTTTGGCTAAACTCCACCGGGGCGCGTACGTCAATCAGTGGCGTATCGCTGGCGAGAATGGCGCGATAATCCGTCCCATTGGTCATGGGGTATCCTCTGAAGTCAAAACAGAAATGAGCTTTACAGCAAGGGGGGGATTGTACGCGCCTCAAGGTGTGCCGGGGAAGGGGATAGATCAAATCCCCGGCACGAAGGGCTTAGCTGAGCTGCGATTGCGCCCAGAACAGGCCGCTGGTGTACTCCGGCGGCAGCAGCGGCTTGATCGCTTCCAGCGTCGCGCTCAGGCGATCGGTATCGCTGTCGGTGAGGTTCAGGTGGCCGACTTTACGACCCGGGCGCACCTCTTTGTCATACCAGTGCAGGTGCACCAGCGGCAGCTTCAGCCAGTCGTAGTTAAGATCGGTGCCGATCAGGTTGATCATCACCGACGGGCTGTTGACCACCGGCGGCGGCAGCGGCCGGCTGGGGGACACAGCGGCAGGCCGGTAATCGCCCGCAGATGCAGCTCGAACTGGCTGATAGACGCCCCGTTCTGCGTCCAGTGGCCGCTGTTGTGCACCCGCGGCGCCAGCTCGTTAATCAGCAGCCCCTCGGCGGTAACGAAGCACTCCATCGCCATCACGCCGACATAGTTCAGCTCGTTCATGATCGCCGTCAGCATGCTTTCCGCCTGTTCCTGCTGGCGAGCGTTGGCCTGCGGGAAGGCGACGCTGGCGCGCAGAATACCGTCCTGATGCAGGTTACGGGTCAGCGGGTAGAAGACGGTGCTACCGTCATGAGCGCGGGCGCCCACCAGCGATACCTCGCCGGAGAAGTTAATCCCCTGCTCGACGATGCACTCGCCGTAGTTATCGGCCGGTAGCTGATCGATCTCGTTTTCCCGCAGACGCCACTGGCCGCGGCCGTCGTAACCGCCAACGCGACGCTTAACGATCGCCAGTTCGCCAAGGCGGGCAAACACCGCCGGCCACTCGCTTTTATCCGCCAGCAGCTGCCACGGGGCGGTGGCGAGGCCAAGCTTGTCAAACAGCTGCTTTTGCGTCAGGCGGTCGGCGATAATCGGGAAGACATCGCGGTTGACGAACGCCGGGTGGCGGGCCAGCTCGCGGGTGAGGGCGGTTTCCGGCCAGCGTTCAATTTCTGCCGTGATGACGCTCTGCTGGAACGGCACCGCTTCCGGGTCGGCTTCCAGCCCCACCGGCCAGACGGCGATGCCCAGCGGCTCGCCGGCCTGGCGCAGCATACGGCCTAACTGGCCGTTACCGAGCACGCATACCTGTTTCATGCCGCACCCCGCGGATCCGGATTATCCAGCACTTCATCGGTTTGCGCCTGACGCCAGGCGCTCAGGCGCTGGTGCAGTTCTGTATCATGCTGGGCAAGGATCTGCGCGGCGAGCAGGCCGGCGTTCGCAGCGCCAGCTTTGCCGATGGCCAGGGTACCGACCGGAATGCCGCGCGGCATCTGCACAATGGAGTAGAGGCTGTCGACACCGCTTAAGGCTGCGCTCTGAACCGGTACGCCGAGCACCGGCACCAGGGTTTTCGCCGCAATCATGCCCGGCAGATGCGCCGCGCCGCCTGCTCCTGCAATAATCACCTGATAACCGTGGCTTTCGGCGCTTTCAGCAAAGCTGAACAGCTTATCGGGCGTGCGGTGGGCGGAGACCACTTCGACATGGTACGGAACGTTCAGGGCATCAAGGATTTCTGCGGTAAATTGCATGGTAGCCCAGTCGCTTTTGGACCCCATCACGATGGCGATACGCGCCGAATTATTGCGGGAAGACATGCGTCTTAAAACTCCTGTGGGTGTGTTTCACACTGCTTTAGAGGCCACAGAGAATAGCATGAACTGCCAGCAAGGAAAACGGTTGCGTGCGCATGGTTAGCCGTCTTTTGTCTCGCCTGGAGGTGATGGCGTGGGTGCCTGATTGACCTTTATCTCCCTCATGATACAGGTGATAAGCAGCACTAACCCCCACGGGAGCATCAGAGTGCCCATAAGCAGTAAATAGATTTGTACCAGCCGGCTATCGTGAGGGCGGGTGCAGAGCAAATAAATGGCATAAAAATAGATAGCCCACGCCAGCATCGCACACCAGACAAACGTCAGCGTGTTGCCGATAACGACGCCGATTAAGGCGATATAACTTACCCCTAACGGATTGAGGATCGCGATGATCATTCCCCACGTCAGCGGCTGACTCCACTTTTTCCTGCTCATGCTCGTTCCTTGAGAGTGACGTTGTGGAAGACTAGCATGCAGGGCGGGGGGAAGCGCGCACCTTCGCCCGGGCAAAAGGCGCTTTCGGAATTGTGCTCGCGCAGGAATTAGAACGGAAAGTGGATTAGTTTGACGTCGTCAGGCGTCACCTTGACCATCGAACCTTCGCTGTGCCAGGCGCCAAGTACCACACGCCATGCGGGTTGGCCGTTGGCCTGCAGTTCATGGACCGCCGGGCGATGAGTATGGCCGTGGATCAGCCACTGCACGTGATGCCGCTCCATTGCGTCAACTACCGCCTGTGGATTCACATCCATAATTTCCATTGATTTACTGCTGTTGGCGGCTTTGCTGTCGGCGCGCATGCGGGCGGCGATGCGACGGCGGATAAACAGCGGCAGGGCCAGGAACAGACGCTGGATCCACGGGGTGTGGACTTTGGCGCGAAACGCCAGATAGCCTTGGTCATCGGTGCACAGCGTGTCGCCATGCATGATCAAGACTTCACGGCCATAGAGGTCCAGTCGCTCTTCTTCGGCGAGCAGGATCATCCCGCTCTGGCGGGCAAAGCGCTGGCCGACGAGAAAATCGCGGTTGCCATGGATGAAGTAGCACGGCACGCCGGCGTCGACGACGGCTTTGATTGCCGAGGCAATTTGTTGGTGCAGTGGGTTAGGATCGTCATCGCCGATCCATGCCTCAAACAAATCGCCAAGGATATACAGAGCGTCCGCCTGGCGGGCTTCGCCCTGTAAAAAACGCAGAAAACCGGCGGTGATCGCCGGTTCTTCTGTTTGCAGGTGCAAATCTGCAATAAAAAGTGTCGCCACGAATTACTCGCTGACGGTGACGCTTTTGATGATCACATCATCTTTCGGCACATCCTGGTGCATGCCGCTGCGGCCGGTGGCAACCGCTTTGATTTTGTCAACCACGTCCATGCCTTCAACCACTTCCGCGAAGACGCAGTAGCCCCAACCCTGCAGGCTTTCGCCGGAGAAGTTCAGGAAGTCGTTGTCAACCACGTTGATGAAGAACTGCGCGGTGGCAGAGTGCGGCGCCTGAGTACGGGCCATCGCCAGCGTGCCGCGGGTGTTTTTCAGACCGTTGTTCGCTTCGTTCTGAATCGGAGATTTGGTCGCTTTTTGTTTCATGCCAGGTTCAAAACCGCCGCCCTGAATCATGAAGCCGTTGATAACACGGTGGAAAATGGTGTTGTCGTAGAAACCTTCGCGGCAGTAGTCCAGGAAGTTTTTAACTGTTTCCGGCGCTTTGTCGTCAAACGTTTTGATTACGATATCGCCATGATTGGTGTGGAAAGTAACCATTTTTGCATCCTGTTCCGATGAGTGTGGTGCCAGCACCCGGTGTCGGGTGAGATATAGGGGGGTGTTATAGCATAACCGCGGGGGTCGATGCACCTTGCAATGTGTGCTGCGTCCGGTCTGAATTATGGGTATTATAGAGACTTCATTACCCACACACGTCTACACGGAATCTTCGATGTTAAAAATTTTTAATACACTGACGCGCCAGAAAGAGGAATTTAAACCTATCCATGCCGGGGAAGTCGGCATGTACGTGTGTGGTATTACCGTTTACGATCTCTGTCATATCGGCCATGGACGTACCTTCGTCTCCTTTGACGTCGTGGCGCGCTATCTGCGTTTTCTCGGCTATAAGCTGAAGTACGTGCGCAATATCACCGATATCGACGACAAAATCATTAAGCGCGCTAATGAAAACGGCGAAAGCTTTGTCGCGCTGGTCGATCGCATGATTGCCGAAATGCACAAAGATTTTGACGCGCTGAATATTCTGCGTCCCGACAGCGAGCCGCGCGCAACGCACCATATTGCGGAGATCATTGAGATCACCGAGCAGCTGATCGCCAAAGGCCATGCTTACGTGGCAGATAACGGTGACGTGATGTTCGACGTGCCGACGGACCCGAACTACGGTTTGCTGTCGCGTCAGGATCTCGATCAACTGCAGGCGGGGGCGCGCGTCGACGTGGTTGACGTCAAGCGTAACCCGATGGACTTCGTCCTGTGGAAAATGTCGAAAGAGGGCGAGCCGAGCTGGCCGTCGCCGTGGGGCGCGGGCCGTCCGGGCTGGCATATCGAGTGCTCGGCGATGAACTGCAAGCAGCTTGGCAACCACTTCGATATTCACGGCGGCGGTTCGGATCTGATGTTCCCTCACCATGAAAACGAAATCGCCCAGTCCACCTGCGCCCACGACGGTGAATACGTCAACTACTGGATGCACTCCGGCATGGTGATGGTTGACCGCGAGAAGATGTCGAAATCGCTGGGTAATTTCTTTACCGTCCGCGACGTGCTGAAGTATTACGATGCGGAGACGATTCGCTACTTCCTGATGTCCGGCCACTATCGCAGCCAGCTGAACTACAGCGAAGAGAACCTCAAGCAGGCGCGTTCGGCGCTGGAGCGTCTGTACACCGCGCTGCGCGGGACGGACAAATCCGTCGACGCGGCGGGGGGCGAAGCCTTCGAAGCACGCTTTATCGAGGCGATGGACGACGACTTCAACACCCCGGAAGCCTATTCGGTGCTGTTCGATATGGCGCGTGAAGTAAACCGCCTGAAAACCGAGGACGCGGCCGCGGCGAACGCCATGGCGGCCCACCTGCGTAAGCTTGCTGCGGTACTGGGTCTGCTGGAGCAGGAGCCGGAGGCGTTCCTGCAGAGCGGCGCGCAGGTTGACGACGCGGAAGTGGCGGAGATCGAATCGCTCATCCAGCAGCGTCTGGACGCGCGCAAAGCGAAAGACTGGGCGGCGGCGGATGCGGCGCGCGACCGTCTCAACGAGATGGGCATTGTGCTGGAAGATGGCCCGCAGGGCACCACCTGGCGCCGGAAGTAAGCCATAAAAAAATGCCCGCTTTTGCGGGCGTTTTTCTTTTCGTTGTCAGGCCGTGACGGTCACGCTCTGGCCTTCAAAGCTCACCGTCTGACCAGCGACGATTTTGCAGCGTTTGCGGGTTTCCACCGCGCCGTCGACTTTTACCAGCCCGTCGGCGATGACGATCTTCGCCTGGGCGCCGCTTTCGCTCCAGCCTTCCAGCTTCAGCAGATCGCACAGCTCAACGTGCGGGTGTTTACCTAAGGAAAATGTCGCCATCTCAGGCCTCCTCAACGTCGTGATACTCTTCGCACGCCTGCAGCGTGTTCTGGATCAGGGTGGCGACGGTCATCGGGCCAACGCCGCCGGGAACCGGGGTGATGTAGGACGCGCGTTCGGCGGCATCTTCATACACCACGTCGCCGACCACTTTGCCGCTTTCCAGACGGTTGATGCCGACATCGACCACAATCGCCCCTTCTTTAATCCACTCGCCAGGAATAAAGCCCGGTTTGCCCACCGCGACGATCAGCAGGTCGGCGTTTTCGACATGATGGCGCAGGTTTTTTGTAAAGCGGTGGGTGACGGTGGTGGTGCAGCCGGCCAGCAGCAGCTCCATGCTCATCGGGCGACCGACGATATTGGAGGCGCCAATGACCACCGCATTGAGGCCGTAGGTGTCGATATTGTAGCGTTCCAGCAAGGTCACGATACCGCGCGGAGTGCACGGACGCAGGCGCGGCGCGCGCTGGCACAGGCGGCCAACGTTGTAAGGATGGAAGCCGTCGACGTCTTTATCCGGCGCGATGCGCTCGAGAACTTTGACGTTATCGATCCCTGCCGGCAGGGGCAGCTGAACCAGAATACCGTCGATGGTCTTATCGGCATTCAGAGTGTCGATAAGCTCCAGCAGCTCGGCTTCGCTGGTGGTTTCCGGGAGATCGTAAGAGCGGGAGACGAAGCCCACTTCTTCACATGCTTTGCGCTTGCTGCCGACATAAATCTGCGAGGCCGGGTTGCTGCCGACCAGCACGACGGCCAGCCCAGGGGCGCGTTTTCCGGCCGCAACGCGAGCCTTCACTTTTTCCGCAACCTCAGAGCGTACCTGCTGCGCAATCGTTTTACCGTCAATAATTTTTGCTGCCATCAGAGAGAGGATTCCATCTGTATCTTTACGAAAGGGGGATGAGGATATTTTGTCAGAAGCGGGCCTCGCTGTCAGTCCTCGTTTGCTGTTTTATCCTGTCTGAGGCTAATTTAGCCTGTTATGACCATGGTTATTACATGGTTATTGGTGCGTTGCGCCTGGCCATTGAGTCGATTTACGCGCGCATGAGCCCCAGCGGTATGCTTCTTGTACAGTTGGTGGGGGATATTTCGCCAGCGTCGTATAAGCCCGCAGTTTCCTGGCAAAATGGATTGACTCAACCGACGTGGACCGTATAATTCCAGGCGTTTCACTCCGCGAAGCACTCGCTTCTCAGGGCGCCCTTAGCTCAGCTGGATAGAGCAACGGCCTTCTAAGCCGTAGGTCACAGGTTCGAATCCTGTAGGGCGTGCCATTTAATAATCAATCACTTATCAACTTCCTCCAGTCGCTGATTTTTCCTTGTGGGACATATTTGGGACATCTTCTGCAAAAATTTGCAAAAATTGAGTCAATTTGACGTGCGTGCTCAGTTAAATGGTTAGGTGCCAGGTGAGCATATCGACGGACCATTTCGATGATTCTAATGTCTTGTAGTATCTGTCGGACGATGGCCAGTCAGAGTACAGCATTACTGCTCTGTAATATCGAACAGAATGGTTAATGCTGGTTATAGCTGAGTGCAGAATAAGCGCTCTGCAGGAATGTGAAAATATGTTGCCGGTAACAGGCTAATAGTCATTATAGCTTTAGGTTCTGTCTGACTGGGTTAAATATCGCATTTTAAGCTGGCGTGAAGTACAGTTGTTATAGATCAATATTGAACACTATTTGAAAGCATACCCTCGATGTTCATCCACTGCCTGGAAAGATCCGAATGAACATCAAATTCGTCGCCATCTCCGTATTCGCTGTTGTGTGCGTCTTTGCATCAGATATTTCCATCGCCAAATCGAATTCCTTAAGCGATGATCAGGTCAGTCAAAGGATTATTGATGACTCTGTCGCATCCTACCCCGGTACTTGTGCCTGTCCCTTCAATACCGCCCGGAACGGCAGCTCGTGCGGTGGCCGCAGTGCCTGGAGCAAAGCTGGTGGGTACTCACCTATTTGCTACAAGAAAGAGGTAACAAAGGAGATGGTTAAGGCGTGGCGACAAGAGAATCAATGATAACGATCAATATCTGAACCAGGTGATTACTTACACTGGAATAGTAGTTTAAATAATATTAAATGATTATTTCGAATACTGCAGCCTATTTGCAGTAAGCACTGTTCTGGTAGAGGCGGCAGAGGCCACGGCGTATATCTTTTTACCTTGTGATATTTGAACCCAGCAAATCTATTTCCCCTGCCTGATAGACTTAGTGTCACCGTATCCTGTTACTAAGAGCACGGGGCTACCTACTCATAAGACACTTCCTCTTCTTACGAGGAAACCGGTTCAGCGTGTTGTGTGTGGAGACAGTACCCATCAACTCAAACTGATAACAAAAAGTTTAATTTTTTTCCCCGCCGCGCTGACTATAGTTAGGGCACTTTCACTTGCCCAATAAGGTTACGATTATGAAATTAGTTATCGCCTCCGTAATTTCTCTACTCAGCTTCAGCGCGCTGGCGGCGCCAGAGGGGACGCTCAGCGTACACATTCTTAATCAGCAAACCGGGCTCCCTTCACCGGGGGTGCAGATTGAGCTGGATAAACAGCAGGGGGAGAGCTGGCAGCATATCGCCACCGGTAAAACGGATGCCGATGGGCGGATTAAATCGCTCTATCCGCAGGCGGAGAATATGGAGCCGGGGGTGTATAAAGTGACGTTTAAAACCGGTGACTATTTTAAAAGCCAAAATATGAATACGTTCTTCCCGGTGATTCCGGTTATTTTCAATGTCACAAAGCAAAATCAAAAACTGCATATCCCGCTGCTGCTCAGTCAGTACGGATACTCTACCTACCGCGGCAGCTGATGACCCAAGCCGCTATCCAGCCAACGCCTGCGCGGCTTCCGCAGGCGTCACGCTTTCCTCGCACCACGATGTCCATGCCTAACGCTCGGTCTCTTTCTCTTTAAAGTGTTTAACGGCTTCGTCGTACATCGCCAGCAGGCCGGAAATTTCGCCTTCATATTGCGGCACGCGCTGGGCGCGAACGAGCTCAATCAGCAGCGCATAGGCTGCTTCTTCCGGGGCCGCATGTGGATTGATCAGTCCAGACATATCACCTCCTTAACAGTGGGCCTTTAGCCTACCCCTCGGCGGGGAAACGCAACAGCCTGATATGCAACCAGTACTTCTTATATGGCTCTTGTGAAACCTCAGAGGCGAAGACCACGGCGGAAATCAATTGAAGGAGGGGTTATCCAGACCACTGGCGTGGCGGTTAGCGGTGCATCTACACCGGCAGGAGGCTCATCATCAGCCAGGCGATGGCGATGCAGATAAGGGTCATCGACAGCACAAAATTCATGGTAGCTCCTCTTCATCCTTTCTTTACTCAACGTAAATTTTGACAGCGATGATCGCCTTTATCCTTGGCGATTTGTGCCGCTATCCGGCGGTGGGCTGGGGAAAGACGGCCTGTTTCCCCGTGAAGGCCAGCAAAATATCCTCTTTGTCAGGGTTATAGTGATGACATCAATGAATAAGCTGCATCACATTGGTTATGTTGGTCTTTCCGCCTGAAGAATGACTTCGGGTCGCTGATAAGCTTGCTGGGGGACTAACAGGATGAGCACTACACCGTTAACGCTTTCTTTTGCCGGACAACAACCGCCGATCGCCCTGCCGCAGGTGCCGGGAACGCGGGGGCCGGTGGGAGTCGATATGCGCGGGCTAAATCAGTCCGGATTCTGCAGCTATGACCCCGGCTTCGCCAATACCGCCGGATGCCAGTCGGCGATCTCGTGGATCGATACGGAAAACAGCGTGCTATTGCACCGCGGCTATCCGGTGGATCAGCTGGCTCGCCAGTGCGATTTTCTCGAAGTGGCCTACATCATGCTGAACGGTGACGCGCCGGATGAGGCCAGCTATCAAACCTTTCGCGAGACCATCACCCGCCATACTCTGGTCCACGAGCAGATAGCCCGCATGTGCAGCGGCTTTCGTCGCGATTCGCACCCGATGGCGCTGATGTGCGCCCTGGTGGGGGCGCTGGCGGCGTTCTATCATGATGTACTGGATGTGGAAAATCCGCAGCACCGGGCGCTGGCCGCCACCCGGCTGCTGTCGAAAATGCCCACTATCGCCGCCATGAGCTACAAGTACACCATTGAACAACCCGCCGCGTATCCGCGCAACGATCTCTCCTATGCCGGAAATTTCCTGCAGATGCTGTTTGCTATCCCGGCGGAGAAATATGTTCTGAATCCGGTCATCGAGCAGGCGATGAACCAGATCCTGGTGCTGCATGCCGATCACGGGCAGTGCGCCTCGACCACTACGGTGCGCGCGGCGGGCTCCTCCGGGGCGAACTTATTCGCCTGCGTCGCCGCCGGGCTGGCGTCGCTGTGGGGGCCGATGCATGGCGGAGCAAATGAATCGAGCATGCGAATGCTGGAGGAGATTGAAAGCGTCGATCAGGTTCCGGCGTTTCTGCGCCAGGCGAAGCGCGATCCGCAGGCATTTCGCCGGCTGGGTTTTGGCAACTCGCGCTACCGTCACCGTGACCCGCGCGCCGATATCCTGCGTGAAACCAGCCATCGGGTGCTGGCGGAGGTAGGCATGTCTGACCGCCTGCTGCAGGTGGCGATGGCCCTTGAGGACGTGGCGCTGACCGACCCCTATTTTGTGGACAATGGCCTGTCGCCAAGCGTGGATTTCTATACCGCGGTGATCCTTAAAGCGATGAATCTGCCTTCGTCGATGTTTGCGGTGGTCACCGCGGTCGGTCGGACGGTCGGGTGGGTGGCGCACTGGAACGAGATGCACCAGGCGCCGCTGACCATCTACCGGCCACGGCAGATTTACGTTGGCGAGGGCTATCGGGATTACGTCTCCCGACGCGGCGAGCGGTCTGCTGAGCTAAGGTAATGCCTTACAGGCAGGAGGCGCGCGGCGTCTTCCTGCCCAGGCGGGTTACTACTCAGAGATGCCGGGAGAGCAGATAGTGCTCGACGGCGGTATATTCGGTTAACCGGGTATACAGCGCCAACAGGGCGCTGAGAAAAGCGCCTACCTCACAGGCCTGCGGCCTGGGCGTGGCGAGTAATTGCTGTAGCGTAGCTCTCAGTTGATCAAGGTCGGGCTTCAGCACATACGGTATATGCAGGGTGCTGAGGATGGTTTCAGTCTGCTGGAAATCATGACGAGATGGCAACGCCTCGTCTGCGCTTAGCCAGCTCAGAATAATCAACATGAGGCGATTTTTAGCGTAGAGATACGATTTCATGGCCTGTCTCCTGTCGGTAGTGGCGCAACACCATCCCCTGAACTTTGTTCATCAGTTCCACGTTATTTTTCACCGCCAGCTTGCTAAGGACGCGTGAACGGTAGTAGTAGACCCGTTTGATCGTGAGCTGCATGGTGCTGGCCACGTGACACAACGGCATTCCCCCCATCAGCAGGCTGATTAAAAAAGTTTCCTTACGGGTCAGGTTATAGCTGTCAGGTATGGCGATATAGAGCTTGTCGGCGGGGGGCGATGTCAAGCGCGGACCGCGGGCAAGGGCAGCGCTGAGCCCGGCAAAACTGGTGATGAACTCTGCGCCGAGCACAATGGCGAGGCTGCGTTCGAGCTCGCTCAACGGGTAGCCTGATTTGGCAAAAATAAAGATCCGGATCAGGGGATTAAACGATTTTAAACTGAGCGCGACCTGCAGTACTTCGATGCTGACGCTGCTGTAATCAATAAGGATGGTGCTTAGCCGGGCTCCGGCATCGGTCGCAAAAAAAGAATAGAACATCTCACTCTGTCCACTAAACGGGTAACAGAGTATTTCTTTAATATCCAGAGGCTTGCTGTTTGGTTCATTAATATACGCTTTCAGGGCAATATTAAAATATTCTGAATCCGCAATGCAGATCAACATAATGACCTCCTGGCATAAATACGCTGTGCATGCTGTCCTGCCTGATTCGACAATTTACTGTAGAGAATACCCACCTGAAATAACATACTCCCTGCGCTTTCAGTCCAGGGGGGGAGAACGTGGGAGGAGGTGGTTAATAATGAGGGTGAGATAGTTAGATCGCGTTTCTCGAATGTTTTTTAGAAAATAAAAAATAAAAATTACCTTTTATTTACAGTGAGTTGTGTTTTTATTGTGCGTCAGTTTTATTTCTTTTTCAAAGTGGTGTTAAGACTTTTCTATAAAAAGTAGAAATGGTCCTGGTGGCGAATTTGAATAATAAATAATGAAGTGAGTAGGATGTCAGTGCAGGGAAGGGGTTAAAAGATAACAGGTTAATCCAATGGACTGAGCATTAATAAATTGTACGTATAAAGTACGCCAGGGTATTTCCTGAACGATTCTCCATAAGCGTGGTGATGAGGAGTGAAGATGAAAAAATACAGCAGAGGAATGGCATCTTTCGTGGTGATGATGATGCTTTCTCCGGTAGCGGCACAGGCTGCTGATGGCAAAGTCACCTTTAATGGTGAAGTCATCGAAAATACTTGTACGGTAGTGAATAAAGACAAGACGGTAACCCTACCGACGGTCCAGCGTTCAGCGCTCAGCAGCGCGGGTGAAACGGCGGGCGTGGTTCCCTTCACCATCGATCTGACGAGCTGCACCCCAGGGGCTGATGTCTCGGTGTACTTCGAGAAAGATCAATACGTTTCCACGGAGGGTCGACTAAAAAACACTCTGTCTGACGGCACGGAAGCAGAAAACGTCGATGTGGAGCTGCTGAACACTCGGTTTACGCCGATTAACCTCGCGGAGACCCCGGCGGTCGCTGCAGACGGCACCATTGCTCGCCCGGACGTGATCCCGGTGGCGGTGGCTGAGCAGGATGGTTCCGCCTCGCTGCCTTTCTATGCCCGCTACTATGCGACCGACGCCGCTACGGCTGGAAAAGTCGCTACCTACGTCAACTTTACGGTGGTCTATCCGTAACCCCTGTCCACGGCCCCGCTCAGGGGCCGTTTATCCACCCGGCAAGGAGGAGGTGAATATGCGGCGTATGGTTCTGGCACTGCTGCTGTCCAGCTATTTACCCTCGGCGGACGCCAGCATGGTTATTGACGGCACACGGATTATTTTTTCCGGCGACAAAAAAGAGATCGCCGTCCGGGCCACCAATATGGGGGAGACCCCCTCTCTGACGCAGGTCTGGGTCGACGATGGCCGCGTGCAAAATCAACCGGAAAAGGATGCGGCGCCGTTTATTGTGCTGCCGCCGATTGTGCGCATCGAACCGGGAAAAGGCCAGAGCTGGCGCCTGGTGTTTAACGGCAGGCCGCCGCCGCCGGCCGGGGGAGGGGGTGAGTGTGGGGTTAACGGGCGTCCGCCTGCCGCAGGATCGGGAATCGCTGTTCTGGTTCAATCTTCTGGATATCCCACCTGAGCCGAAAAATGGCAAGACTGACAATTACCTGCAGCTCGCGATACGGTCGCGTATCAAGCTGTTTTACCGTCCGGCAGGCGTGGCGGCGGAAAAAATAGCCGCGGAAAAAGCCCTGAGCTGGGCGCTGGCTCCTACGGGCAACGGGCTGCGGGTGAGCAATGCCTCAGCGCGCTATATCACCATCGACAGCATCACCCTTAACGGACAAAAACACGCTGCCGGCATGGTCGCCCCGTTTTCCTCGCTGGAGATCGCGCCTAAAGGGGTCGCGCTGCGCACGCTGCCAGCCAAATTCAGCTTCACCACCATCAATGATTACGGCGCGGTAGTGAATCATAATTATCCTCAGTAAGGACATTATTATGAAATTCAGGGAGATCAAGGTTGGGTTGATGCTGCTCCTTCCCTGGCAGGAGGCATGGGCGGCAGAGGCGTTTAGTTTTAACCGCGCCCATTTGCACGGCGCCGCGCAGGTTGATCTCCAGAAATATCAATACGGTAATCCACTACACGCCGGACAGTACCGCAGCACGCTCTCGGTGAATGGCCGGGACCTGGGGGAAGAAACGTTTGTTATCCAGGAACACGATGGCCAGCTTGAGCCCTGCATCTCACCCTCGCTGTTCGACGCTCTGCAGCTGAAGGATGCCCAGTGGCCAACCGCGGCCACCTGCCTGCGTTTTTCGCAGATCGATAAGGCGATCGGCTGGGAGTATGACAGCGGGGAAAACGTCCTGCGGGTAAATATGCCCCAGGCGCTGCTGCAACCCCATTATCGGGGGGCGGTGAACCTGAAAAAGGTGGATAGCGGCGTGCCCGCCGCGGTGCTGCGCTACCAGGCCAATAGCTATCAGAGCATCGTCGACGGGGACACCAGCAGCCATCATTATCTCGGGCTGGATGCCAGCCTGCGCGCCTTTGGCTGGCGGTTACATCACCAGTCCAGCTACCAGGCGCAGGAAGGGAATACGCACTGGGATAGCATTGCCACCTGGGCTGAGAGAAGTGTAGTGAACTGGGCGTCCACGTTACGGCTGGGTCAGGGATGGACCGACGGAACCTTCTTTGACAGCGTCAGTTTTATCGGCGGCAGGCTGGCTACCGATGTGCGCATGCTGCCGGGCTCTCGCCGCGGTTTTGCGCCGTCGGTCAGCGGCGTGGCGCGCACCAACGCCCGCGTAACGGTCACCCAGAACGGCGCTCTGTTGTACGAGGCAACGGTTCCGCCGGGCAAATTCACCTTCGACGATCTCTATCCCACCAACGCCGGCGGCGATTTACAGGTGACGATCCACGAGGCGGATGGCAGTCAGGACACCTTTACCGTGCCGTACGCCACGCTGCCTGGCCTGGTGCGGGCAGGCGCGGTCTATTATGATCTGTCGCTGGGCTATCTGGATGAGGACGGGATCGCCGGGCGGCCGGGATTTGGCGAAGCCACGCTGCAGTACGGCTTCAATGACTATATCAGCGGCTATACCGGCGCTAACGCGACGACAGATTATTACTCGACGCTGGTCGGCAGCGCCTTCAATACCTACTGGGGCGCGCTGGCGGTCGATCTTTCCCGTTCTGCGGCGAAGGGCAGGGAGCACGGCTGGCAGGAGGGCTACCGCTGGCGGGTGTCCGCATCAAAATCGTTTACATCCGATACGCGAATGCTGCTCTCGATGAGCCACAGCAACGACGGCAATTATCGCTCCATTCGCGATGCCGCCTGGGAGCACGACCGGCACCCCAACGACTGGCGGGAGATGACCCGCTACAGCGCGACGTTGTCTCAGCAGGCCGGCAGCGGCAGTCTGTCATTTAACGGAATCTGGAGTGAGGATGTCCGCCACCACCGCTGGCGCTCATATCAGCTTGGCTATGCCAACCGCTATGGTCAGCTCAATTATTATCTGTATGCCCAGCAGAGCCAGGATATCCATCACCGCAATAATCAGGTGGTGGGCGTCTCCTTTTCGCTGCCGTTCGGGCAGGCGGGCAGCCTGACCACCCGCTTTAACCACGATAAAAACTACGGCAGCCAGCTGCAGTCCAGCTATACCGGCAGCGCAGGCGAGAAAAACGTCTTCAGCTACGGTTTGACCGCCAGCTACGACATGCCGCGGGAGAACCCAAATGAAGCCAGCGTTGCGGCCAACGGTAGCCTGCGGACGGATTATGCGTACCTGAACGCCAGCGCCAGCGCCGGTCGCCATCAGCAGCAGTACTCGCTGGGGGCATCGGGCGCCCTGGTAGCGCATCAGGGCGGCATGACCACCACCCCCGAACTGGGGGAAACCTTCGCCATTGTGGAAGCGCCCGGCGCGGTGGGGGCCCGGGTGGCTAACCGCCTTGGACAGCCGATTAACCGCCAGGGTTTTACGATCATCCCTTACCTCGATCCCTTTACCGCTAACTGGCTGGATCTCGATCCGCAGGGTCTGAACGACCATGTGGAGATTGTCTCCAGCAGCACGACGGTGGTGCCCGATTCGGGCGCGGCGGTGAAGGTCAAATTTGTCACGCGTACCGGCTATCCCTGGTTTGCCCATGTCACGCTGCCGGATGGCGCGGCGCCCCCGCCGGGCGCGGCGGGGCCTGCGGGCAGGCGGGGCC
>ERZ859738.769-NODE-769-length-18933-cov-6.048363_pt1 | contig 18933 bp, 20 predicted proteins | sample MGYA00510122_ERZ859738 | MGnify/ENA primary metagenome ERZ859738 (study PRJEB30046, sample SAMN00715139) | human gut metagenome | study: EMG produced TPA metagenomics assembly of the A metagenome-wide association study of gut microbiota in type 2...
ATCCAGCCAGCTACAGGGTCGTTCGCACGAAATCTTATTTATTCAACAAAGCCGAGATTCGATTCCATCGGGTTAAACTCAATACCCCAATGGTAGATTCCGTTGTTTTCAGCACATCATCTATATGCTCTGAACCTGCTATTACATAGATTTTCCCAAATGCTTTACGGTAGTTTGCTATTTGGTTTTGTAGACGGCTTAAGGAATCTCTTTCGGATTTTATTTCGTAAACCGTTCCAGTTCCGTTCAGAATGATGAGATCAGCCTTGCAAGAGCCGATCCTGAATTCGTTAAGCATACAGGCAGTTCTTAATGAATGCTTGCCAAGTAAAAGATTGTGTGTGAGTGCAGAACGATAAACATACTCATTCCGCAAGCCTGTTTGTCTGAGTAAGGCAAATGCCTCATTGAAGGCTTCACCAACGGTAATCCCATGTGTATCTGCATGGTCAAAAAGCTCGGTCTCTCGGAGAGAGCGAGCAAACATAGGAGACTGCCCTTTTTTCGCTATCTCGCTGAAGACTGAAGCGGAAAAAAGTCTACTTAAAGCAGTCAATTGAAAAGAGTTAAGATCGTTACTTCTCATCATGGTGAATCACATAGTCCATCGTTCAGGATTTTGTTTGGCTACTGTCAAAATCCTTAGCAACCCCACATAAGAGTCGTTCATCGTGTAGGAAAGCTATGAAAATATCTTCACCTTAGGTTACCAAACCAGCAGTGCTCTGCAAAGAAATCTCTAAGCAATTGGAATGTAGTCCTGCACTCAGGTTTATTATAGGTGTCTACAAACTTTGAATTTGTGAGATATAGCACAAACCATTGAAGTTACAGGGGTTTAAACGAATTTATCATTAGAACGGTAATATTAACAAACAATACATTCCGAAACTAATAATCAACTTAATGATTAATTTAACTACATGATTTTAATGAGAAAAACTTAGAGGTGACTTTAATGAAATAAAAAAATTAATTCTGTGTCATTTTTAATTTGTAAATTCAGTTTTCATGGTGTACTAAACATGATGGAGAACTTAGCTTTGTTACTTGAATGGAGAAGATGAATATCTATGTCTTATTTAATCAACAAGGAAATCTACAAAAAGAAGTCTGATATCATAAGCAGAGCCCAAAATATAATTTCGGTCACTAATACCGGTGATGAAATTAATGGTGAAAATTATGATTTCATCTTAGGCCTGCTAAAAAACCATGACGAATGGGAACATAAAACTTCAAATGGTTTTCTGGGAATTACAGTCGGTAAATCAATACACGGTACGACATGTTTCTATATTAAAACAAATGATGGGCTTGAAGATATTTCCTTTCATCACGCAGTAAAATGTCTAAAAAAAACACAATAACTTATATATAGCGGGTAATGATAAATTTAACTATTTGTTTAGTTAAAGTAGTTACTCCAACCTTTAGCAAGATTACGTCTAATTTCCAATCATCTAGACTGGACAACCCCTATATTTTGGAGCAATAATTAACAAAATCTCACTTACAAAAATCTTATGAAAAATCAATGTGATGAGGCAGGAGAAAGATGGAAATTCAAGAATTTATTGCAAAGTATCGAAATCATCCAGTGCTCTTCATCGGAACTGGGTTTAGCTTGCGATATCTCTCTAATTCCTATGATTGGAATGGTTTACTCTCACATATTTGTTTCGAACTCACTGGTGATAAAGAAACATATCTTGATATTAAATCAAAATGTCAAATCAATGGTGAATATAAATATGATAAAATTGCCAGTGATATAGAAAGAAAATTCAATGAAACTTTGTCTAACGATAGAAATGGAAAGTTTAAAGAAATAAATGATATTTTCTATAAAGAGATGGATAAGGGAATTAATTTAAGTAGATTTAAAATATATATTACTCAGCTATTATCAACTGTAGAATTAAAAGAAGAAAAAAGCGAAGAGATAGCTGAACTCATTAAGATGAGAAAAAATATCGGATCAATCATCACGACGAACTATGATTTATTGATTGAGCAACTCTTTGAATTTGAACCACTAATAGGCAATAGCATACTTTTAAGTAATCCTTATGGTTCGGTCTATAAGATACATGGCTGTGTGTCAGCCCCTTACGAACTAACGATTACAGAACAAGATTATGACTATTTCGATAACAAATATGAACTAATTAGAGCACAATTACTCTCACTATTTATTCATAATCCTGTTATCTTTATTGGATACAGCATTAGTGACAGAAACATACAGCAAATTCTAAAGACTATTTTTTCCTATGTACCTACTAACTCAGATATAGCCAATAAAATTAGAAGTAATTTTTTACTTGTGGAATATGAAAAAGATTCACGATCGACTGCTATATCTGAACACGATATATATATAGGGAATGCTACCACTATAAGAATAAATAAAATCAAGACCGACGATTACGCCTCTATATATAAAAGTTTATCAGACTTAATATTACCAGTTTCAGCAATGGATATTAGGAAAGTTCAAAAAGTCTGGAATGAAATAAAAAGCGGTGGTGAAATTGAAGTAAAAATCACAGAAGATTTAGACCAGTTAAAAAATGGACAAATGGTATTAGCCGTAGGTTCTCATAAACGAGTCAAGTATGAGTTTCAAACCAAGCCTGAAATGATGCAAGATTATTTCAAGATCGTAGATGAAGCAAATAAGCAATTAATTATATTGTTAAATAAACAGAAAATACAAAGTTCCCAATTCTTTCCTATTTTCGCATTCAGTGAAATATGCCCTGAATTAGACAATATTGAATTATACAAAGATCAACAAAGAAGAAAGCTTGCAGATCATTTTGAAAGAACCTCCGCTAATAATTGCAGCAATACTCACAATACCATTTCAGAAATAATTGAAGACAGGACATTATCTTTTTCAAAAAAAGATGATTGTATATTCCATAGTTATTATCAAAATAAAATAGCAACTGAAGATGTCAAGAATTTTTTATTGGCATTTCAAGATAAAAATAGCACGGCATATAGAAGATTATTATGCTTATATGATTATAAGCACAACGTAGATTAATTTAAGGAAAGTTTAATGTCTAACATGAACCATTCGATACAACCAGGAAAGACGAATGTTGAAGAAAATCGGCTGCAAAGGATAAGAAAAAGGAATATAAAAGCAGTAACTGATATAAAAAAACCTCTGGCAATTACGATAGTTATCGTATCATGTTTGATAATTTTCCACTATGTATATCTATTCGAAATTGAAATCAAAGCAGTTTTATGGTTTCTCATTTTACCAATGATTGTTGGACTGGCAATTTCTTGTTCTGGTATTCCTAAAATGATTGATTTTTTAAAACCGTTAATCGATACAATCATTTACATACCAGCCTCAATTTTAGCAGTATTTTATATATTAAATTCTGTGACAAATATCAGTGAAAAGTTAAAGATCGAAGCTGTTCACCATTGGTATGTCTATGTCACGTTAAGCGTGATCGCAGGAAGTACTATAATAAAATGTTCAATAGCTTTTTCAGAAAGCGTTAGTAAGTATCTCATTCTGTGTGAAAAATCCGTTTCAAACAATTTAACTCCAAAATTGACTCTGCTTTGGAAGTACAAGACCAGAAGACTTTATAAAAAAAAGCGATGACCCCAAAAATTATTTTTTTGCCATTAAAGGGGATACACCGATTACATAAGCAGGGAAGCTTATAAATGATACAATTAAAACATAGCTTAACACTTCATCTTGATTCACAAAATAATATATCATTGATAACAGGAGTATAATAAAAACTAAAAAATAAAAATTAAATTTCATTCTTCTCTTGGAATTTTTATCGATATCATTACAAGATAACATTCTTTTTTTCATTTAATCACTCCTATTTTATTGAATACTTATAAGTTATCATCATTAAATAAATAGTCAATACACTACTTATAGCATTTAACAAGCAAGAGCTAACCAAAAGAAGCGGAGCTTCTTTTGGTCGTCTTGCTTTTTCCGCTCTTCGATTGAAAAAGAAATAAGCAGTAATAATATTATTTATCCTTTTCACCATTCGATATTTTTTTTCAATCTTCATCAAAATGGAAAATTTCAGTTTGTATTATTTATCAAAATGAGATAGAGCCGTTTTACTATCATTACTATTGTAAGGACGATATTTGCAGTTACAAATATTATCAATGGAGATATTATTGTTGTTGCCCATGTAAATGTAAAACTAAAGTTTATACTAAAACCTCTAATTTTGTAATCTATAAAAACCCGGCTGTTATCTATTATTTCTGGAGTCACTGGAGGAAGAGTTGAATGTATAAAAGTTAAAACTACCAAGGCGAGTGAGCATAGAATCGCATAAGAAATGTTATGATATAGTTCCTTCAATAAAAGTAATTTATTTTGAGAAACCTCACCAACACTATCGGCATTATTTCTAACCTTTTCTATAGTTCTATTCTCTTGATCATAAATCAATACAATAACAGAAAGCAATAAAGCCGTAAAAATAGCTCCAAAATTCACTAAAAGGGAATCAAGGTCTTTATTAAGATTGAAGTTTTTATAAGCCGAAAAGAGAGACAGTGATATTGGCATAATAATAAACGTAGTAATATCTAACTTTGATATTCCTTTCTTTGAAATATCTTTCAATGTATTGAAGTGTGCTTTCACAATACATAATATGTTAATTTTATTACTCATTATAGAAGCCCTTTATAGACCAATTTGTTTACGTAAGTCTTTTATTAAATCAGATGCCCAGGAATCCAATGAGTCAAACTCAGGATTACCCGCAATTACTTTAACCTTTTCTAAATCAATTTCAATTTGGCACATAGTGCTTCTTTCTGATTTCCCAACATTGAAAGTTTTAGTTCCCCCTTCCATAACAACTTTAACTTTAATTTGAGTTGATTCTTCACTCAACATCTCGATCAGTTTGCCTTGCTCACTCCCTTTATTTTTGAACTTTTTAAATTTACCAAAGGTACCATTCTTTTTCGGTTTTAAAACATATTCTCTATCAATGTCACCAAGCGATGAAATACTATCTTCAATAGACCTGGGAGCAGTAAATCCAATAACTCTTATTTCTTTTGTTTCGGCTTCCAGCCAGGGAAGCACGGCTTTATCATATGTAAGTGGATTTATTTGAATGTTTTTATTTGTCATGGCATTGAAAAACTTAGAGAACTCTGTCTGGAAAATCGATTTTATACCATCCTTCTTATAAGCATATAATAGACAGATACCCTTTCTTGACTCTAAAGGAATATAAAACCGGAAATAATAGTTTTTGACATCAGCATGATTTTCTTCCTTAGAGAAAGCTAATTGATTATCATCAGTATTAATAATATCATTTTTAATACCATAATGGCCTAAACTCATCCAGCCCGAAATGAATCTTTCTTTAGGTTTCGAAGTGACATGATGAAACTTATATGTTTCTTTGCTATCGTCAATTTTTTCAAAATCTTTATGCAACAACATAAATTGTTCGAGTAAAGAGAATAAATCATACTGGCCTATTCTGTTCAAAAAATCGTAACGTTCTTCAACATTTTTCGATTCATTATTCTTGTTGTAGCAACGGATAAAGTAAGGGGCTAATGAGTACATTATATATCCTTGTAGAAGGTCATAGCTTGATAAGCACAACAATAAGCAAGCTAATAATTACCAACGAGAAATATTGCGTAGTCTTTTTCGATCAAAGTATGTCAATTTTCATCCAGAGGATTATTTATAACATCATTAAGATCAATGGTAAACATTTTTACTTGTACTAACCTTATCGATTGCTGTGATATGTCTCTATTGTGAATAACATACTATGAAAATAATTATGTGCTTAATTCGAAATCATTACTAAGTATAATTAATTACACATTATTGACAAGCTATTATTTAAACTATACTTTATATTATCATCACAATTAATTAGGATTATTGAAAATATAAAAAGGAGTTTATATAATGAGACAAGTTAAAAATAATAAAAGCAGTAATGGAAAATTTCACTTTGATAAAAAAGATAAGGATATTGAGACTAAAAGCATTACAAGTTTGAGAACTCACTGTATTAGTGTAAGGTTGAATGAAAAAGAATTAGATATACTCAACTCTCAGCGTAAAATATACAGTAAAGGTGAATGGCTCCGTATGGTATTACTTCAAAAATCACCTCCTGTTATACCAACTATCAATACCGAAGCCTGGAAAGCTTTAACTGACATATCACAAAAGCTAAATCGAGTTGCGATCCATATCGATGGTAAGAGCAAAGATAGCCAGCTTACTCATACAGAGCTTTTCGCAGTGAAGCGACTACTCGTAGAGCTTCGCAATAACCTTCTAAGAACTGATGTTGGGAGTATATATCGTGAAGGGTATGCGGAAGATCAAGAGAGGTAAGAGATTCGCTGGTGTTGTTCGTTATGTATTGCAACCGGGAGCACATCATAAAAGCGATCCAGTCGTAATTGGCGGTAACATGTTAAGTGGATCTGTTCTTGAACTGATTTCCGAATTCAATGACACAAAACAGCTTCGGCCAGATGTTCAGAAACCGGTTTGGCACAACTCACTTCGCTTACCTGATGGTGAATCATTATCGAATGACCAATGGGTAACCATAGCTGACGACTATATGAAGAGGATGGGGTTCAGTGATACTCATCTTCGTTGCTATGTGCTTCATGACGACGGAGGCCAGCATATCCACATTATCGCAAGCAGAATCGACATGCTCGGTGGTAAGCTTTACCTTGGCAGGAATGAGAACCTTATCAGTACTAGGATCATCACTGAACTCGAAATCGATCATGCTCTTACAGTGACCAAGGCAGCATCATCCCTCTCAAATACAAAACCAAAGCGGAAGAGAATCTCTCGCAACGAACAGATGTTATCAGAACGAACTGGCCTTCCCTCCCCCAAAGAAGCTCTCCAACAGATAATTGATAAAAGTTTGGCAGATACACCTGATCTTTTAACTTTTATCAAGAGGCTGGAAGAAGCAGAAGTCGGCTGGACGGCGAATGTCGCTTCTACCGGGAAAATGAACGGCTTCTCATTTTCTTACCGCGATATTGCTTTCAAAGCTTCGCAATTGGGTAAAAGCTATTCTTGGGCAAATCTCAGTAATCGGCTTAACTACGACCCCGACCACTTAGAAGCTATGCGAACCGGCATACCACCAAAAGACCCCCTTGCTCCTGCTCCTGCTCCTGCTCCTGCTCCTGCTCCTGCAACAGTTTTGAAAAACACTGAGAGAAAGGAAAGTATCAGTGAAAAAATTGCTGAACTCGAACTACGACTCAAAGAAGACAGAAGAAACGAAATCTTAGAAAAGATTCTTCAAAAAAACTCAGTACAACAGCAAAAGCATCTCAGGCTTATCGGCTGGATTCCATTTCTCAGAAGGCTCGCAGAGCTTCTCAGAAGCTATGGGAAGAGCATTCTTCACAAAACCCATATGACCTTCTCAAATATCTCCGCAATGAAACCTTTAAACAAGGCGAGAAAAATCCGTTTATAGACAGCTAGTTGTAAACACCTTTCGTAACCACACTCTATTCTCTAGTAATAGATTTGTGTTTAGTCAAGAAAATATTGATCGTTATTACAGATCGATAAACTAGTTATGATAGATAACACCTATCAAGTAACAACCATCGATCGGTACAAGCAATTTTACTAAAGCGAGTCGGTCATCGAGAATCTCTGTAAACGCACCATTTAATCTTCCAGATTGGGATAGCTATGGAAAACGAAACAATAAAGTGCCCGTTCTGCTTTACACAAAGTCCTCATGGTGTGCGGATTTGCAAAGGCTGTCATGCAAAGGTCGCTTACGGTGAAAGCCCGCTCAGTGTGGCATTCCTGTTTCAATTCGTGGCATTTGGTCTCGCGTGGTTAGCATTTTCGTGGACCGGCAGCACTCTTGTATCAGTCATTACGTTTTTCGTAAGCATCATTATTCTTATCTATAAAATCAAAAGAATGTATGCAGACAGAGTTGTTTTTATACGGTGAAATTAATTTCACACAACCGCAAACATAAAATGAGAAAGTAAATGAACCGATTTATAACGTCCTCTTTTTTTATTATTGTCTTCCTGCTTTCTGGCTGTTCAACATCAGGGAACCAGAACCTTAAAAACGAAACACCACAAAGCCTCCAGTCAAAGATCATTAAAAACAAAACAACTAAGACGGAATTACTCACTAAGTTAGGTGAGCCTGATACAAGAACCACACTTGATGACGGAAATGAGCAATGGAAATATTTCATGTCTAACAATCAGTTCAATGCAACGACTTTCATTCCTGTTGTGGGGCTGTTTACTGGCGGTTCTCAGACTCAGTCTAAAACTCTTGAGATCGACTTCAAGGGAGAGACCGTTAGTAAATGGACTTTCTCCTCTGATAACAACAACACCAAAACTGGTATTCTTAATTAATTATTTTTGGATAAGAAAATGAAAATATACTCAATCCTCACAGTTATTCTTACCTCATTTCTTCTAACCGCATGTAACAGTGAACCATCGCAAGACGATATATACAATGCTTTCAAAAGTGTTGTAGATAAATCAAATGCCAATATGAAAGCTTTTGATTCAAGAGTTTCAGAAAAGGATCTTTTAAGAATCGATTATGTGAAGAAAGTTAGCTGCACAGAAGAAGCAAACAATGTTTATAACTGCATTGTCGATGCCTCTATTAGTAATATGAAACAGACAAAGCCTGTTAAGCTTGTGAAAGCAGATGGTATCTGGAAAGAAGTTCAGTAGTAGCCTGTATCACTAAGTCTTTTTTTAGCCCCTGCTTAGGGGCTTTTTATTGCCTATAACCTGACGGTTCTTACGCGAACTTCATGGGTTAACTCTTTCTCAATTACTTTCATTTCATATTGTGCTCTGACAGTAGCATAGATTTCCTCTGTTTTTTCTTGATTGTTATCTATGTAATTAACAAGCGAGTTTAGTTCCCTAATAACTCCTTCCTTGTTATTTAATCGTTGTAGAAGATTGCTTGTCAGACTTTTGTATACCGAGCTAAACATAGTCATTATGTTATCAATATTACGATTGGATTTGGAATAAATCCTTTTAGGGTAGAAATATTTTAAATGGTATCCCACAAAAATTAGGTAAAGTTGATATGAGAAACTTTTATCACCTGGCTGGTATCGTTTTGAGATATATTTATCGACGATAATGATAAGTTGCTCTTCCAGAGTAAACTCTGGATAGATAATGTTCTTGTCCATAAAATGCATCCTTGCATTAGTTAAATAGTCTTCCTGACCATATATTTATATTTATCGCATTTATTAAACTTGTCAATAGGTGTAACCTATCAAATATTATTTTTTATTAAATGGCCTATTCAACTGTTCCATAGTAAGACCGTGTCTATAAGCATTATACTGCCAATAGCTAAATTGCTCTTTGTATCTATTGTTCTGTTTTTTCAACATTTCGTTTTCGGCTTTAAGGTTTATTATTTGTTGTGCCGCAATAGTTAAGTTAGCTGGTTTCTTTAGACCAGATTTTTTCAAATTGGACAAACTTTTCTTTATTCTATATGCTTCAACAACTTCATCATGAGCACTTAAAGATTGCCTTGTGATAGTTCTGTTTAGATTCTTATACACTGATTCACATAAATCACTCCATGTGATTTTACCGTCCCAAGTCAGTATAATGTGTTTAATTGCCTTTATTTCACTCCTGTTCAAATGTTTTGCCATAAGTATCTCCTGTTTTAATTATTCAAAACCTTATTAATTCTTTCCAAATTTTTTTCATGGTGTTGCAACCATTTGTCTGCACCATAATCACCATTTTCATAAGCGATCTGAGTTATTCTCTTTAATTGCATTACTTTCTCTCGGACAGATTGCAGTCTAATTCTATCTACTGAGTTAATGTCCGGTGTTTCATTATCACATTCAATAAGATGATTAATTTTTGCACAAGGCTTGATTAAATAGTTATGTACACAGTAACCAAATTCAGTTAAGTGTATTGCACCTTGATTAAGGTTATCAAAATCAATTGTCAATTCATTTGTGGGTATTGACTCCCTTTGACAGTAATTACTCCTATTCAATTTAATAGCTTTGATTTTATCTAACATATCTTCTTCTGACACATGGTTATAAACTCTGTTCTGATTCGCATTGATACGACCAGACCATTTAGCTATATCCAGTTCAGACATTTCACCATAATGGGCTATTGTGTTTAAAAGGTGCCGTGGCTGGTGTGAGCGAATAAGTAGTGGTTTACCTTCATCATCATAATACCCATATCGGGAAAATATATTTTTATAATTCATCTCATAGCTTTTTTTACTTTGTATGTCACTGAAAAAGAAACTTTTAGTAGGTTTGTAAAATGTGAAAATTGAAGTCATTCTTGATAAAGAAAATTGATCAGTATTGAGCAAACATAAAGCATTACTAAATTTTATGGATTTTTCTTTATCATACCATGGAAAGTCTCTGCTAAAATTAGAACTAATAATTTCCCACAAATTACTCAATGAATAGTTGTAATCATTGTGGTTTAAGAAACTTTTCCCACCATCCAAACTCGTTCTTTTAATTTTTAAAACACATGATTTATGATCAAATAAATTATACCCCAGTGCATGGCAAACTTGTACAACGGTCAATTTAGCTTTTTCATCGACTGTTGGGCAAAGCTCATGTCGATAAAATTTATCCGGGTACTTTTCGCACCAGTAAGCAAGTGCTCTTGCATTTTGTGATAAGGAAAGTAATCTTCTAATTGCTTTCTTTGCAACTGGTATCATAACCCGTGGAATCCATTTGATATTAGGGCCATACCCTTTTACCGAATAAAATCTCAACCCATATCTTTCGATACCCTTGCCATCTATTTGTGTAATCTCACAATCAGCAGGTAAGGCTAAAATCTCAGAGATTCTGCTCGGACAACAAAGTAGAAGTGCAAATACTGAACTTGTGAACTTATCCCTTGGACTCAGTAACTCATCATTTTGAGAAAAAATATCAGCAATAGCGAGCAATGCCTCTTCATCTGGTAACTTATCGCTTCGGTGATAATCCTCAATCTCAGGAAGATAATTGTTTTTGACTTTCTGTTTTACATGGTTTTTCCATGAGATATATCCTGACTTCACAAGATTATGTTCATATAGAAACTTTGATATTTTTTCAAGCTGTATTCCACATTTAGCCAAAACGTTACCTTCAAAATATTTACTCCCGATCTGCATTGCCTCATCGAAAACAACGGCTGTAACATTATAAATGAGACCAGTGTTCTGAACCTGCAAAAGGGCCTGTTCGAGGCATCGCAAAGCCATCATAATAACCCCATAGTTTTTTAATGGTTTCAATGAGTGTTGATATCTGATATATGCTTTCGCAAAATTGATATAATCTTCGTGCATTGCATCAATGGAATCAAAGACTTTATTTCCAACCCCTATTTTTCTAAATGTGACATATCCTTTCCATGCATACTGCTCCCAATCCTGAGTTTGGGTTAGTCCGGGCAGTTGATAGCGACAAAATTTTATGAACTCATTATAATTTTCTTCTACAAGAATATGTTTTTTTGATTTGAACAAAATAATATTATTCATAGTTGATTCACCTCACTGCACTCAATCGGAATAAAAAACATACATTGATTACAAGGAAATCCTGAATTCTGACTCTGGCATCTACTTGAAGAAAAAAATTTGAAATGACTACTCTTTTTAGATTTGATTCCGTTCATAAAAATATCAGCGACAAATGACAATTGTTCTGAAACAGCGGAATCAATCCTTTCAACACTGTCAGCATGATTTTTAATATAAATACCCGCACTTGAAGTAGAGGAATGATCCAATAACTCAGCTATAGTATTAACATTATGCCCATCCTTAGCCAGCATAGTTGCTATTGTATAACGAAGCCTGCGAGGAGTAATATTTAGTATCGAACCGGTACGGTTGGATATTATATTCCCATTATTAACAATACCTTTCAATGCTACATTAGCAATTATAGGCTTCGCATATAATTTATTATATTCCAGAAGAATTGAACCTGTTATGGATAAATCTGAGAGTTTTTCCTCATTTAAGAAAATAGGAACTTCTCGTTTAGAATAATCATCAAGAGTTTTTCCAAGAGCTTGCTCAACAAGTTTCACTGATTGATTAGCTTGCAATTGAACAATTGATGCAACCTCTGATATTATTGCAAGTTCTCGATATCGTAGTTCTTTACCCCGTTGTTTAACTCGTGGCACTGAAATTACATATTCTACTTTGCCATTATCTAAGTTCTTTTGAAGAAGGTCTTTATATTTCAACATAACTAACTGCTGAGGTCTTCTACCTGTAAGGCTGATCAATAGTGATATTGCATAATGTGGCAGTGACAGTTCACCTTTTCTATATGCATGATTCATAGCCTTAATCAAAGAAGTATGTTCTTCTTTAGTTAGTGGTCCCTCTGTTGGATCATCTTGAAGCACAGACTGACCAGATTTTTTTATCTTTAGGTCCAAATGCTTTAACAGCTCTACCGCACTTTCATCTATTCCTGGATATCCTAATTCAAACCATTTAATCAAAAATGGTCGTAAAACGCGAAATGATGCCGGGGCTTTTGATAATTTCTTATTTTGATATTCAATTAGAACCTTATCATCAATATGAGTAGGAGATAGTTTACGGATAAGACTCTCCATATTTCTAACAATATTTTTCACATACAAATAGCTGTTGCTATTAAAATAATATTGTACTGTATATACAAATCCACAAACCAAATTTTCGTTCATAGTATATATTAAGTTTGTAAGATTGATTCCGTTATTTTCAATCGAACTGACGATTTTATGTTCATGCAAAGATATTTTATCAGATTTATTTTTAATTAAATTATTCATCAAATTCTCCTTTGAATAGTTGCTCTTGTTGTTCAAGTGCAGTTTTTTTCGATAGCTCAAAAATATGCCTGCGATTATAAATCATTGAAGTTTCTGAACCCGGTCGCCATCCCATGAGATAAGAACGGATTTGTTGCTCTTTTTCATCGGATATGTCCTGATTCTTGTCTATTACTTTCGAAAACTCATAATTCCACGTATGTCTGAGTTTGTGACCTGTCAATCCCCCTAGAAGTGAGGAGGATTGACGAACAACACTCACCACTTTGTGATATGAAGAAAATGAAATAGGTTGCCCTTGAGTTTTTCCTGCTTTATAAGTAATAAATAGGAAATCATGTTTGTTAGAATTTTTTATCTTTCTTCGATCATTCAGAATATAATCTGAAATTTCAAACATGAGCTTTGTATCAGCAATTAATTTCCTCTCACAAGTTTTAACTAATGGCTGATACACTCGCGGATCTGTTTTATCATTTGCTCTTCTTCTTATTGCAATTGTCGATTCTGCAAAATCTATATCACCAATTCGCAGATTCAAAAGTTCACCTACTCTCAGGCCGAAGCAGTGTAATAGCAGGAATATTAGATTGTTTCTTTTTTGCACTTTTTCTGAAAAAGGATTTAATTTACTACCCGGTGCAAGAATGCTAAACAAAGAATCCAATTGTTCTTTATCTAAGCTTTTTTCTATATCCATATTATATTTGTCATTGTTTCTCGGTTTCTTTCGTTTTATGTTGTTAATGAAATCTAAAATATATTTGAGAGTATCCTTCTGTCCTGTATGAGAAAGATGTATTTTGCACAGCCATTCCAGATAGTTAGCTATGGTTGTAATCCGAAAGTACTTAGTTGGTTTTTTGACATTTGAACTCCTAAAATTATCATCCTCGCCATCTCGGAAATTGAATGAAGTGAATTCAATCAAATCTTCAATTTCATGAGGAGCCAGAAATATCTTTTTCTGAATTCTTTCATCAATATTGATCTCTTTCCTCATAAAAAATCGATATAACAATGAAATGCTCCCAGCGATAACCTTCATTGTTGATATAGACTCTGACCGATTCCTGACTTGTGTTGTTATATACAAGTTTGGATAATACAATGGCTCACCAGTATCTTTATTTAAAACATGACAATATCTCTCACCATTTTCGAACATAAAAGAATCCACACAAATACTGCACATATTTTCCTCCTAAACTTTACAAAAAGTATAATTCCAATATATTAATAATAAGCATTTCGTAGATTTACAAATTTATTTGGTTCGATTAAGATATTTATTTAAATTAAAACAGTGAGATAGACGATTATTCTTGTCAAATTATCATCTGGTAGATCTAGTTAATATTATGTACACCTAATACTTCGAAACCTATCTCACTGCCTTGCTAATAAACGATCATAAAAATAATGTAAGTTATTCTGTAAAGTTTTAAGCAAAAATATGCAGCCAAACTTTACATTTTCTAAATATTTCTTAATCCAAGAGATATAGGATTATCCGCTTCGCCAAGAGTTTCATTTCATCAGGGCATTTAATTAGCGAGAACCATGTCTCGTAAACATATATCTGTTTGGAAGCATTAAGCTCAGAGATCGAGTCTAAAGGTTCTCTCAAATTTCCTACAAGGTACTGACTGAGCCAGTAAATTATTTCTTTATTAAACTCGTTATTGGGTAAGTCATAAATCACTTCTGGGTCAAAGATCTTGTAAAACAGATCTCCGCATAAATTGCACATATGGTTATCTTCACTCACAAATTCTTCGATATTCATAAAAATCTCTCCCAGGTTTAATTAAGCAACTTTAATTCTGCTTGTTTCGATAACTGATTGAATCCACTCGTCAACTTCACTCTCGACAAAAGCAACGGCACGAACTCCGATCTTCACTGGTGCCGGAAACCGACCTTCACTAATCAGACGATAGATCCAGGCCTTGCCGAAACCAGTTCGTTTCAAGACTTCTGGTAAACGAATTAAGCTTTGATTGGTTGTATTCATTTGGCTGTCTCCTCCGCTTCCGTTAAGGAGATATTAGCCACACAGATTTGTATCTATGAAGGGAATGCTGATAACTGAAAAGTTAGATGAGGGAAGAATGAAGAGAGACTCCGGGGAAGAAAAATATTTTCGCCCTCCCCTTGACAATTAACACGATGATTTACAACTAGAAAGTTCCGAATTCTGAAATCGGTATGTTGAGGAGATGGCTGTTTTTGCTGATAAAATATTCCAGACTACGGGTTGTTTCTCCATTTAATGACTTCTCTGCTACGGGCCTGTCTGTATCTTTAATGTGATCTTCGCCCCTAATCTCCTGAGTGAAATCAGGATACAAGACACGAGACAAGACCATATTTGAGATTTTTACTTTTTTGAATTTTGACCAAATCAATAGGTCCATCATTGGAATGATATTGTAATCGACAAGTTTTCTTATTTTTGCCAGTCCAATTTTTTCTGTTTTTACTGGGTCAATTTCATATTCCTTCCTAAGATCTGGTAGCATCGTTTGTAAGGCTGTTATAATTTCTTCATCGCTGGACATTCCTAAATCAAATGAAACATACATCTTGCTGCTATTTTGGTTTAGAAAAAAGTCTCTCATAGTTTTTGTTATTGGTTTCTTTTTCAACTCTTTTTTGAAATCGCCATTTTCTTCAAAAAAATCCATGCTAAACATTATTAACTTGTTCTCTAATTTTTTTATATCACCAAAGCTAACCTGCGCAACATGTCTTTGACCCTTGCCAAAATGACCATGATTATTATCTTGTCTGCTTAAAATAGGATTTCCTTCAAGGATAGACCTTAAATTTTGATTATCATCTTCCCATCCAAAATTTACACTGTCGAAAATCGCTTCTCTAAAGGCAAGCTCAGTATGCAGTTCTTTGATTGTAAGTGATTTTAACTGCTCATAGTTTTCGAGACTAAACCAGCTTTTTAATTCTTCATAAGGGCTTACTACTTTCATTAATCCCTCCACTGTATTCAAAGCTTGAATAAGTTAACACTGCTTATTTCAATTAATTCTCCCTTAACAATATTGATAAGGGAGAACGATTAATTAACTACTTATTCATAGGTAAGTCTTTTTAAAATCAAATGGTGAAACTTGTCGTATTCTAAGGATGTCAAGGTAATCGGCCCACCACTGCAACATAAGCTTTCTCTCATCAAGGTGCTCTGCTTTATGTATGTAGGCAGCACGAACTGAGTTCCGCTCCTGATGGCTCATTTGCCGTTCAACAGCATCTTTCGACCACAAACCGGATTCAATCAAGGCACTACAAGCCATAGCCCTGAATCCATGTCCACAGACCTCCACGGTTGTGTCATAGCCCATAGACCTCAAAGCCTTGTTTACCGTATTTTCACTCATAGGCTTTCTGAAATCATGGTCGCCAATGAACACGAGTTCATGATCACCGCTGATCTCTTTAATTTCCGTCAACACAGCCAATGCCTGACAACTCAAAGGAACTAGGTGTGGAGTTCGCATTTTAGAACCACGGTGCGAATGCTTCACTCCTGGTAATGGTTCTCGTTCAGAGGGAATAGTCCACATAGCATTCTCGAAATCGATTTCCGACCATCTTGCAAATCTGAGTTCACTGGAACGAATGAAAATGAGCAATGTTAGCTTTACGGCTAACTTCGTGAGTTTCCTACCTTTGAAGTTATCAATTCGTTCTAAGAGTTCTGAGAATCGTTCGAATGGCAAAGCTGGCCTGTGGGTTCTTTTGGCTACGGCAATAGCTCCTGCCATCTCCTGAGCAGGGTTGTAATCTATCAGTCCATTCTGGACCGCATATCGCATTACTGCTGTTGTTCTTTGCTGTAGGCGGGAAGCAACTTCCAATCGCCCGGAAGCTTCAACAGCCTTGATAGGTGCAAGAAGATCTCTGGTATTAAGCTCGGATATTTTTCTTTTACCAATTGCAGTAAAGAGACCATCTTCCATGCTTTTTAGAACTCTCTCGCTGTGGGAATCTGACCATTTTCTTTTACAAGCCTTATGCCAGTCCCTGGCAACAGATTCAAAAGTAAGAGCTTCGCTCTGCTCGATTTTGTCGGCTTTTTTCTTCTCAGAAGGGTCGATACCATCAGATACCAACTTTTTGGCTTCATCTCGCTTCCTGCGGGCCTCACCAAGAGAGACCATTGGATAAACACCCAATGCTAAAACTTTCTGTTTGCCGTCGAAACGGTACTGTAATCGCCAGTACTTCGAGCCGTTAGGATTGATCAGCAGGTGCATACCCTGCCCATCTGTGAGTTTGAAGGGTTTGTCGGAGGGCTTGGTAGTCCTAACTTTGATATCGGTGAGAGCCATCAGTTGATACCTCCAGTGTTGGTACCAAAATCAATCGAACCGGGAATACCATCAGTTATACCATCATCAGTTGGTATATGTTCAAGGAATTGAGTAGACGTGTACAGACTAAGAAAAGCCAGAAACCTGCTTAACTTACTGTTTTTATGGACTAAAGTAGACGTTAGTAGACTTGAAAAAAGCTTTGTATGGTGCCGAAGGCCGGACTCGAACCGGCACGTATTTCTACGGTTGATTTTGAATCAACTGCGTCTACCGATTTCGCCACTTCGGCACTGAAGGGGATGCGGAAACGTTCTGGATTATACCTGTCGGCGGCGGTCATGCAAGCGACAGCGTGTCGTCATTGCGCTAAGTGTTGAAAAAAACAGCGCTATCCTGCGCGGCGTCACCTTTTACCGCCGTTCCGGGGCGCGACTGCCACCGGCAACCCTCCTCTCACAACCCCGCGACCCCAACTCCACACGCCAACCATTACCTCTTCCCGCTCAATAACACCCAAACCCCACTCAATCTTATCTCAACTTGTTCTCACCCCACTCTCACCCGCATCCCCAGCACAACCCAACGTTCCCCACCCATCCCCAATATCCACTCCCCAACTATTCCCCCCACCCCACCCGCCACCATTCCCATATATTCCAGAAAGTTTTATTCAATGCCTTTTTGTTATTCATCCACCCCGCAGCCAAATATTAATTTCATCAATATTTTTATAACTTTACATTAATGAAAAGTTTTCTTTTTGCCGTTTATTCCAGGATTTTCCTCAGGCGTGAAGGGTTCCGGTAAACACTATTTTTACTAGTCGCTGTACGAGTCTTGATGGACATATTCACTCGATGAATTAACTCAGGAGAATACTTGTGACGACGTTAAAACCTTTGCTGGCCCGCAACCGCAGCTGGGCGCTGCAGAAGTGTCAGCATGATCCGGACTATTTCGAAAAATGGATCGACGGGCAGAGGCCCCACTCGCTGTGGATCGGCTGCTCCGACAGCCGCGTGCCCGCCGAGGTGCTCACCGGCAGCCAGCCCGGCGAGCTCTTTGTCCACCGTAATATCGCCAACATGCTCGATCCCGCCGACGACAACGTCATGAGCGTCCTGCAGTATGCCCTCCACTACCTTGAGGTGGAGCGGGTGGTGCTCTGCGGCCACTACGGCTGCGGCGGGGTGCAGGCGGCACTCTCCCTGCCCACCCTGCCGCTGGCGCACGAGTCCTCGGCGCTGGCTCGCCGCATCGGCCAGCTGCGCCACACCCTGCATCACGAAATTGCGCAGATCGCTGATGAATGTTGTGTTGCGGCCTCCCCCGGCGCCAGTGCCAGCGCCAGCGCCGACGCGGAGCGCTCTCGTCATGCGCTGGACGCCCTGGTGGAAGCCAACGTTCGCGCCCAGTTCGCCCGTCTGCTGGAGAGTGAGCCGGTGCAAACGGTGCTCGCCAGCGGGCGGCCCCTCAGCCTGCACGGCTGCGTCTACGATCTGGCTTCCGGCCATTTAACCACCCTCGTCGAACACCTCTCACCGCAGGAGCACGCCCCATGAATACGTTTCGTCAGGACTCTCTCGCCGGCATCGTCGTCTTCCTTGTCGCCCTGCCGCTGTGCCTCGGCATCGCC
>ERZ859738.777-NODE-777-length-18799-cov-6.266912_pt1 | contig 18799 bp, 14 predicted proteins | sample MGYA00510122_ERZ859738 | MGnify/ENA primary metagenome ERZ859738 (study PRJEB30046, sample SAMN00715139) | human gut metagenome | study: EMG produced TPA metagenomics assembly of the A metagenome-wide association study of gut microbiota in type 2...
CACGCGCTGGCGCTTGGCATCGGCGTGCAGAACTTTCCCGAGGGCGCGGCGGTGGCGCTGCCGGTGTACCAATCGGGCAAGTCGAAACGGCGCGCTTTCTGGACCGGCGTGCTCTCCGGCGCGGTGGAGCCGCTGTTCGGCGCGCTCGTCGTGCTCGCGGCGGCGGGAATCCACGCGCTGATGCCGTGGCTTCTGAGCTTTGCAGCGGGGGCGATGCTCTACGTCGTGGCGGAGGAGCTGCTGCCGCGCGCGGGCGGACGGCGGGGGACGTGCGGCTTCCTCGTGGGCTTCCTTCTGATGATGATACTGGACGTCGCGCTGGGGTAAGCGCGAAAAATCCGGCATAGAATGGCGCGAGATGATCGACCATGCACATTCATGTTGTAAAGCGCGGCGACACGCTTTCTTCCATCGCCGCGATGCACGACGCCCTGCCCGCGTTCGTCGCGGCGGACAACGGCCTTACGCTGAGTACGCCGCTTGTGATCGGCCAGGCGCTCGTCGTGCGGACGCCGAAGACACTGCACACCGTGCGCGCGGGGGAGACGCTTTCGTCCATCGCGCGGGACTATGATTTGAGCGTCAGGACGCTCCTGCGGCGGAACTTTTTCCTCCACGGACACGAGCTTCTGCGCGAGGGCGACGTGCTTGCCATCGACTACGCAGACGAAGCGCCGCTCGGTACGCTCGGCGTGAACGCCTACGCCTACCCCTACATCGGCGGCGAGCTGCTCGACTCGGTCCTGCCGTACCTGACGTATCTGACGCCGTTCACCTACGGCATCACGCCCGCGGGAGTCCTTGTGCCGCTCGACGACGCGCGCCTGCTCGAACGTGCGGCGCACTATGGCGCAAAATCGCTCATGCACCTCTCGACGCTGACGCCGGAGGGGAATTTTTCGAGCGAAAACGCCGCGGCGCTCCTGCAAAACGACCGCGCGCAGAGCGCGCTCCTTGCCGAGATTTTGCAGACGATGGCGAAAAAGGGATACTACGGCCTCGACGTCGACTTCGAGTACGTCCCGCCGGAGCTGCGCGAGGACTACGCCGCGTTCGTCTGCCGTCTGCGCGAGGCGCTGAACGCCGAGGGAAAGCCCGTTGTCGCCGCACTCGCGCCGAAGACGAGCGCGCAGCAGCGCGGACTGCTCTACGAGGCGCACGACTACGCGCTGCTATCAAAAGCCGCGAACGCCGTGTTCCTGATGACCTACGAATGGGGCTATGCCTACAGCGAGCCGCAGGCCATCGCGCCGCTGCCGCAGGTGCGCGCGGTGCTCGATTACGCGCTCTCGGTCACGGCGGGGGAGAACATCTTCCTCGGCGCGCCGCTGTACGCTTACGACTGGCCGCTGCCCTACGAAAAAGGCCGGACGCGGGCCGAGACGTTCTCGTCGCAAGCGGCCGTCGCGCGGGCGCGGCTGGTGGGGGCGGAAATTGAGTTTGACGAAACCGCGCGCTCGCCCTGCTACCACTACTTCGACAAAATGCGGCGCGAACACGTCGTCTGGTTCGAGGACGCGCGCTCGCTGCGCGCGAAGATCGCCCTTGCGGCGGAAAAGGGCTTGCAGGGCATCGGCTTCTGGCAGGCGGGGCGGGAGCTCGCGCAGGCGTGGCCGCTGCTCGACGCGCTGGTCACGCTCGAAACCCTCTAAAAAATGCAAAGAACCGCCAAACGGGCGGCAAAGATTGACAAAGCGTGTAAAATTTTGTAAAATTACATCAGGCGCTGCACAACGGCAGGCGGTTAGTCACGTACCCCGAAAGGGGGTGACGAAATGCGAATTACGTTTCATATCAAGCAGTTTACTGTGACGATTATCGTAAAAAGCAGAAACCGCCACTCCGGCAAGTGACGGTTTCTATGATTGAAACTACTTACGAACTGGACTAACCGCTTGTCGCAGCGCCCTTTTCTACCTCCATTATACCCCGCTTCCCCGCGTTGTCAAGGCGAAAAATTTTTCCTCCGCTGCACCGGTTCGTCCCCAAAAACCGCTTTACAGCTTTATAGCTGTAAACGGTCCGCGCAAATGCGCGGGCTGCACAAAATGAGGAGGAAAAACATGTACAACAACACCTATGAACGACCCAGAACCCAGATCGAAAAATGCGAGCACTTAGCGCGGATGAAACTCGAAAACCCGATCGAAAGGGCGCAGCGCGAGCGCGACGAGCGCGTCTACCGCTTTTCGAGCATCGACGAGGCCATCGGCGTGCTGAGCGTCGTGCGCCGCGCGTGGTGAAAGGGGAGGACGCGATGGGAAAAACAGCCAATTACGGCCTGCCCAAGTGGGAAAAGTCGGACTTTATCAAGATGGATGACGTCAATGCGGCGTTTGGCAAGATCGACGAAACGCTCAAGGCCAACGCCGACGCGGTGGCGGCCAAGGCGGAGGCGGAGGCCGTGACCGCGATCGCGCAGACGATTGCCAGCAGCAAGATTCGCCGCGCGAAGTTCGGCACATACACCGGCACCGGTCTATCGGGCCAAAATCACCCGAACAGCGTCGAATGCGGCTTTTGCCCCGCGGTGCTGGTGCTGTTCCGCGCGGACGGCGGACAGAAAACGACGGTCATACGCGGCGTGACCGCCTGCTCGTCCGGCATCATCGTCAATACCCTGTGTTGTTGCGCCTTTGTTTGCATAAAGTTTCTGGTAGGCGGCGTAATAAATATCTTCACGAAGCAGGTATCTGTAAAGCCTTGTGAATATGCCGCCTTTGTGTTCGCTGGAACACCTTTCAATACGCTCTGAAATTTCAGATGTTGGTTTCATTGAGGTTTCTCCTCCCTTTCATTCTTACATTTTAGATGTTACTAACTGACTCCATTTGCCATGTAAGGGTTATTATCCCTCTCGGACTACTATGGAGCCTCCGTTGCCATATCCGGCGAATGAGCCGGACTTAGGCAATCCCCAGTTTAGCGTTGTGCTTAGGTGAATGAAGATTGTCGGATATGCTTTCGGTTCGTTATGACGTGTTCTCACGCCTGTTTCATAACGTGTTGGCAGTTGCCCCGTCGTCAAAGATAACGTGACAGCGTTATGACATGGGTTTCAAGACTTTTCCCACACCTGCAAAAAACAGGAACTGGAACCTCACATTCGATAAACCCAATCTTATCCTCGTACCTTCTTAATATCAGGAAACAGTCGCACCTAAGTCTTTCGGTGACTATTCCTTTCTCTGCTATGCGATGTTCCCGTAAAGGATTTCTCCTTAGTCGGTAAGGCAGAATATTTCGCGCACTGCCGTGTGCGGCAGTACCTTAGACTTCTTTGCACAGCGCCCTATCTGGGCGCACCTTGACGTTCTGCGTGTACACGCGATACACGATCGCGGACACCTCAGCGCGGGTGATGTTGTTCGCGGGCTTGAACTCGCCGTCCTCATAGCCCTTGAACACACCCATGCCATTCAGAACGGCAACGGCCTCAGCGTAATCATCGCTGATGCTCTTGTCATCCTTGAAGGCGTTGGCGCTGACGGCCAGAGACAGAGTCATGACCAGAGCCAGCACCATTGCGAGTAACTTTTTCATAGATGCTACTCTCCTTTCATAAATTTCCATCCCCTTGCGGCCGAACACCCGCCGTCTCTCCCGCTTCCCCGTGGTTGCCGCCAAAATTCGTAAATTCTCAAATTGTTGCAGAAATAATAGAAAATAATCAAAATGCAGCAGAATCAACACAAAATCGTTCAATTTAGTTGCTATCGCATCCCCTTAGCGCCGCGGAAAAAGCCCGATGCGCAAGGGCTTGCGGACGCGGCTGGTAGCGGTTTGGTAGCGATTTGCCGGAAACGGGGGTTTGGCAGGGCGAAAAAAGCCTGATTTTTCAAGGGTTTGGGGGCGCGAAAGGTCGGGTAGCGGTTTGGTAGCGGTCCGCAGCTAGCACGATTTTTAGCACTCTCGATGCGAGAGTGCTAAAATTAAAAGTTTGTTCATCAAAAGATGTATTTTTGTTCACAGGGCGAGCCTATACTCATAAATGTTCCGAGGGGAACGAAAGAAACGTAAACCACGCGGGCTGCAAAAGCGGCTCGCCAGAATAGATTTGGAGGCTTTGATTATGTTTGAACTGAGACCTTTTGAACGCAGAAACAACCACGTTGCGGCTTATGATCCCTGGGATCAGATGGAGCGCGCATTCTTCGGTGACGGCTCGTGGGGCCGCGGGCTGAGCGAGTTTAAGACCGATATTCAGGACAAGGGCGACAGTTACCTGCTGGAAGCTGATCTGCCGGGCTTCAAGAAAGAGGACATCCACGTCGATGTGGACGGCGACACGATGACCATTCGCGCCGAGCGCCACAGCGAGCACGAGGATCAGGACAAGAAGGGCAATTACGTCCGCTGCGAGCGCAGCTACGGCAGCTACCAGCGCGCGTTCGACATCAGCGGCGTCGAGGTCGCGAATATCTCCGCGCAGTACAATGACGGCGTGCTCAAGCTGAACATGCCGAAGAAGAGCGCCGTGGTGAACGCGAAGCAGATCGAGATTCAGTAAAGCACTTCAAAAAAGGCGGCGAAAGCCGCCTTTTTTGTTTCTAAGGGGACTGCGGTTGTACGGGGTTGTACAAAAAATATTGGCGAAAGTCCGCTCAGGTGAGCGGGCTTTCCTTTTTTTCGGCGGGCCGCGGCTGGAAAAGGGAAATTTCGCTCCCCGCGCGGCGGCGCGGACTACAGTTACTTGCCGCCTGACCGCTGCGCGGGTCATCAGAACACAAAAAGCGGCTTAGGCCGCTTTTTTCATATTTGTGCTTATATATTATTTGTGCTTATATATTATATGTATGTGGTGGCGGATAATGGCGAAAGCGGGGGTTTTATGTCAAGCTGTAACAGAAGCGGCGGTTTGTTACAAGTGTGTTACAGATGGGGTGAAAGCGTTGACTTGAAATTTTGCTTGTGGTAAGGTGACAGTGCAGAAAGGGTAGGGAACGGTGCGTTCCCGACTTAGTTACGGGATCGGCATGCCACGGTAAGTAAGCCGAGAAACGCCGAAACTTGCTCCTTTCTGACAAACGAACCATCTTTAAGGGGATGCGATAGCAACTAAAATCGCGCGTTTTCCTGCAAAACGGTCAAAAATGCAAGAAAATCGAAATGTTTTGCAACTTTTTCGGTCAACCTTCATTTTCGCCCGCGAACAGCAAAATGCCCGCTTTTCGCTGCCGGAGCGCTCCAAGGGGATGGAAATTTATGAAAGGAGAGTAACATCTATGAAAAAGTTACTCGCAATGGTGCTGGCTCTGGTCATGACTCTGTCTCTGGCCGTCAGCGCCAACGCCTTCAAGGATGACAAGAGCATCAGCGATGATTACGCTGAGTCTGTTGCCGTTCTGAATGGCATGGGTGTGTTCAAGGGTTATGAGGATGGTTCCTTCAAGCCCGAGGGCAACATCACCCGCGCTGAGGTAGCTACGATCGTCTATCGTATCTACACTGCCGACGTCGCCAAGAACGATAAGTCCGGCCTCTATGCCACTTATAACAAGTTCAGCGACATGGCTGGTGCCGGTTGGGCTCAGGGCTACATCGGCTACTGCGCCAACGCCTCCCTCGTCAAGGGCTATCCCGATGGCACCTTCAAGCCGTCCGGCAAGGTCACCGGCTATGAAGTCCTCGCCATGATCCTCCGCGCTGTCGGTTACGACAAGAACAACGAGTTCTCCGGCGCTGACTGGGCGCTCCATGTTGCGCAGACCGCGCAGCAGCTCGGCGTTCTGGACAGAGTGGCGAAGACCACCGACCTGAACGCTCCCGCTTCCCGTGAGCTGGTCGCTGAGCTCCTGTTCCAGGGCATCCAGAAGGCTCAGGTCACCTACACCCCGGCCTTCGGCTATGTGACCGATAAGGTCATCGGTGCCAAGAACAACAGCCTCGGTGAGAAGAACTTCAAGCTCGACTCTGCTAAGTCCTCCGACAAGTGGGGCCGTCCCGCCACCAAGTGGACCTACAACACCGGCGACAAGGCCACTACCTTCGTTGAGAAGCCCAACCTGACCTACACCAAGGCTGTTACTGAGTGCGACGTCGCTCACGACGCCGGCCTGAAGGTCGACACCGCTTACACCCTGTATGTCAACGGCCAGAAGCAGCCCACGACCTACACGGTCAACCTGACCGACACCGTCACCAAGATGGGTGCTCAGGGCCGTCTGGTTGAGGTCTATGACGATACCATCGTCATGATCGACACCTTCCTCGCCAAGGTCACCTATGTTGCTCCTGCCGCTTATGACGCTCAGGGCCACCTGCGCACCGAGGCTACCATCAAGCTCGATGTCTATGCCACCAAGGGCTCCACTGCTGCTACCACGCTCACCCTCACCAACGGCGAGGATGCGTATCCGTATGCTGTCGGCGATTACGTTCTCCTGAACGCCTACACCAACGCTTTTAACAGCGCTACCGAGAGCGGCCTCATCAAGACCGGCGCTGACAAGTACGGCGAGATCGTTTCCAAGGCCACTTCTGTTGACGGCGCTCAGAGCGTGATCTACTGGAACGCTCAGCAGCACAACGTCGAGGGCACTGTCTATGACGATGCTGCCAAGTTCTACTTCGACAACGCGGGGAAGAGCACTAACAAGTTCACCTGGTTCTTCGATCAGTACAACAACCTCATCGGTAACGTTGAGATCGCTGCCGCTACCAGCTACGGCGTCATCAACTCCATCTGGTGGGCTGGCAACGCTGCGGACGGTTCCGGCGTTGCTAAGGCGAACGTCACCTACATGGACGGCACCACCGCTGTGGTCGACCTGAGCAAGATGACCTACTTCGACGAGACTGCTTCCGGCGTTGTGGCCCCCAAGATTGCGACCGGCAAGGTCACCCACAGCACCGGCATCCAGAACAAGGTCATGAAGGTTGATGGTGACTACTTCTACGTTGACTCCTACATCAACACCAACGCTGTCTGTGATGTCAACGGTATCCTGAACGGCCACCTCTTCCAGTTCACCACCCAGGCAAACGGCACTCTCGCCGCTGTCGAAGTCGCTACCACTGTTGACGCCAAGTTCCACAACGAGAACCTGTTCGTCAGCAAGAACACCCAGTACAACGGCAACAACCTGATCGTTGACGATGCCACCGTCTTCCTGGTCCGCAACAACACTACCAATCCCTACACCTTCAAGTCCATCGTTGGTCTCGGCAACATCGACAACTATGCTCAGGCTGAGGTCGACTTCGTCGATCTGAACGGTGATAAGGTCGCCGATTACGTCTACGTCATCGCCGATCCCGTTGCCGCCAAGGTCACCAGCCTCTTCTACTATGCCAACGAGCAGATCTCCTATGACGCCAAGACCGGTGTCTACACCATCCCCGGCTACGTTGACGGCGTGAAGGGCAACATCTATGGTGACAAGGACACTGCTAATGCCATCGCCCTGCTCAACGCCCTCGAAACCCAGGCTACCAATAAGGTCGCCGGCGGTCTCTTCAAGGTCGCTCTGAGCAACAACTACGTCAAGGAGTATGCCGCCATCGCTGCGATCGGCACTGCGACCACCAGCTCCGTTGACATCACCGCCTTCACCGGCTATCCCATGGCTGCTGCCTACGCCGGCTACACCGTTAAGGTCGACTCCATCGTGGGCGCTGAGAAGGATACCTACAAGAACTCTGTCTACACCGACTATGTCGATGGCACCATCTCTGGCGACAAGTTCTACACGGTTTCCGGCAACGGCGTTGACGGCCTGACCAAGATGCCTCTGGCTCTCGGCGACGTCACCACGCAGAACGTCATCGTTGTTTACAACGCTGAGACCTCTGCCACCTCCGCCACCCTCAACCGTCTGGCGCTCCAGGTTTACGCTGTGAACAAGGTCGACACCTCCACCAACCCCGATCCTCTCGCTACCTCTTACACCTACACCCTGAACATCGTGAATAAGGACACCGGTGCTGTTCTCCAGTCCTACGCCAAGACTGTTAAGAATCCCGTTGATGGCACCTACACCATCACCCTTAATGGTGCTGCTGCTGAGTTCGGCGTCTCTACCGCCAAGCTCACCGCTTTCGGTCCCGACTCCATCACCCTCACCATCGACAGAACTGTTGGCAAGCTCACTGATTCTGGTGTTCTCAACGCTTACTACGCCAACTAATCATTGACGTAAGCGCAAAAAATCTCTGAATAGAGTTTCAGCCCCCGGCTCTTTTGAGCCGGGGGCTGTTTTTTGTTTTTCTGCGTCTCAGTCCGCGTCACAGCCGAGCACCACATAATAATATGTTTTGCCCGCCTCATTGAACTGAATGGCGGGCGGGGCGAAATACTGATCCTCTTCCTGCTGGCAGAACCAGCTTACGCTGCTGTTGTCCCATATCGCCGCGTTGCCCCGGTTATTCGAGTTGTAAAACCCGCTGACACCGCGCAGCGCCCAGTGCTGCGTGTCGCTCTGCTCGCTCACCATCACAAGCAGCGGGTAAAAGCCGCAGTCGATCTTGTTGGGATTTTCCGCGCCGCTCAGACCATTGCCGGCGTAGCTGCCGTATTTGATGCGGCAGATTTTACCGTTTGCGATCGTCTGCGCCAATGCCGTGATGCGCTCCGCCGCCGTGCCGTCGGCCTCGCTGCGCGCGTCGGTCTCCGCCTTGAGCGCCGCGTCGATGCTCGCAAACGCGGCATTGAAGTCCTGCATTTTGATCGGGTCCTCCTTGACCCATTGCGGAAGTTTGTAATTTGTTGTCGTCTCCATGCTCTTTCCCCCAAATTTTGATAATGTTAGAAAAGGCAGCCCACACCCCCCTGCAAACGCGGGAACACTGATGCATGATTTGCCTTTTCATGATACGCCGTATCATGAAGCAGCGTTGCACACAACGCGGCAAAAAGCTGTACCGCCTCCGGTATTAGAATTCACGATACCACAAATTGCCGCGTTTTGTGCAACGATCCCCGTTGTGCATGGGAACTTTTTCGGCTATCATACGTCTATAGAAGTATCCGAAAGAAACGAGGAACGAACGATGAAGAAGCTCCTTTCCCTTCTGCTCCCGCTCGCGCTGGCCCTTTCCCTCGCCGCCTGCGGCGAAAAAAGCACAGACGAGGCCGCGCGCCAAACCCCGCCAACACTGACCGTGACAAGTGCAAACGCTTGCAGCGTCACCCTCAAAAGCAGCAGCTACGACTGGACCTACCCCCAGGGCCTACAGAGCATGACCGTCATTGCCTGCGGCGCGCACCCGCTGGACGAAACCTCCCGCGACATCACGCCTGTACTGGAAATGCCCTTTGCAGTGTCGGCCGCCTATTTCTACACCGTAACGCTCGATTTCAGCGATAATTCGCCCGATTCCGTCAGTCTCCGCTGCTGGCCGTCCGACGCCTGGGGCAGCACCGGCCTGCCGTCCGAGACCGTGACCGCCCAGCGGCAGGATAACGGCACATTCCGCGCAGAACTGCCGCAAAGCGACGGCATTTTCGCCGTCGACGCGCTCTGGGACGGCAGCAGCGCGACCTACACCTTCTGCACGCAGGCGGAGGGGAGCGAAGAGCTCCACCCGGGCGCGGTGCTCAGCATCGGCGAGAGCGAGGACATCCGCAAGATCGACATCTCGTGGCGCAGCGGCGGCGTGAACATCTATGCCGCCGAGCAGAGCGCGCAGATCAGCGTGAAGGAGGAATCCGCCGCGCCGCTCGCCGAGAGCGAGAAGATGGTCTGCACGATCGACGGCGACACGCTGCGCATCCGCTTCCTCGGCGACGCTTACCGCGGCAGCTACGATGGGGAAAAGTATCTCGACGTGGGACTTCCGGCGGAGCTGGTCAACGCCGGTCACTTTGAGAAGATCGAGGTCGAAACGACGGACGCCTACGCCTATGTGAGCGCCGATGCGCAGAAGATCGACCTTTCGACACTCAGCGGCGATGCGCGCGTGATGTGCGCAAGCTGCCCCGCGGTCGAGATCGAGACGGTGAGCGGCAGCGTGGGCGTGGTGGACGGCACGTGGGCAAGGGTCGATATTTCGACACTCTCCGGCGCGATCGAGCTTGCAGGCGAAGCGGAAAATGCCGAGATCGAAACCGCGAGCGGCAAGGTGGATATCGCCGGCGCGCTCGGCGCGCTGGACTTCGAAAGCGTCAGCGGCAACCTGATTTTGGCTACCGAGCGTGCGCTGCGCCTTGATGCCGAAACGGAGAGCGGCAGCATCTATCTGACCCTTCCCGCGCAGGACGGCTTTACTCTCGACTATGAAACGAAAAGCGGCGCGTTCCGCTCCGCGCTCACCGAGCGCGAGGGCACGCTCATCGCCTGCGGCGATCACGAAACACACTACACCGTGCCCGCGCTCGAGGGCGGTGAGATGAGCGAGCTGGAAATTTCGACGGTCAGCGGCACGCTGACGATCGAAGCCTCCCCCGGCGGCAACTGAAACGAGCAAAAAAAGAGAGCGGCGCCGCCGCTCTCTCTTTTTTCGTTATTTCTCGTCGATCGCAAGCCACGTCTGGTCGAAGCCGTAGGGGAGCAGCTCCTTGATGTGCAGGTGCTTTTCCTCGTTGTCCTTGTTCAGGCACACGACCTCCATGCCGGGCCCGAACTCGTAGAGCACCTGACGGCACGCACCGCAGGGGTAGCAGTAGTCGTCGCTGCGCCCAGCGATGACGATGCGCTTGAAGCGCCGATGCCCCTCGCTCACCGCCTTAAACGCCGCGGTGCGCTCGGCGCAGTTCGTCAGGCCGTAGCTCGAATTTTCGATGTTGCAGCCGGTGAAGACCGCGCCGTCCTCACATTCGAGCGCCGCGCCCACGGGAAAGTGGGAATACGGCACATACGCCATGTCCAGCATGGCGACGGCCTTCGCCTTGAGTTCTCCTAACGTTGCCATAAAAACGCCTCCTCACCAGTCTACGCCGAGATCAGGACGGACTTGCGTATCCATGATGTCCTCGGCGTTATAGAATTGCAGATAGCGGCTGCGCGCGTGGCGCAGCGTGGTGCCGTCCGGATGCAGACGGTCGCAGATGACGGCGGAAATGTCGGGCTTCACATAGCTGAACGAACTCGTGCCGACGCTCGCGAAGATGCGGAAGCCCTGGCTTTGCAGGTACTTGAAGCGCTCACCGGTCTGGTGCCAGTCATCACCGTCGGGACGGCCGCCGTGCGGATAGAACAAAATCTGCGTGGGGCCGACGAGCGAGCCGACCTCGTCCGCCCAGCGCTCGGTGTCGTTGATGACGGTCTGGAGCGATTTGGTGTCGAGGCGGATGTGGCCCCAGGTGTGGCTGCCGAACGTCCAACCCGTTTCCTTGAGCCGCTCGATGACGGGCTTGACCGCCTCGATCTCGCTCGCGCGGTAGGCATCGAACGCGGGGCGGTCGGGCGAATCTGCCGCGATGTCGCGGTCATCCTGCGTGCGGTAGCCTAAAATACCCTGATAGCCCGTCAGCGAGAAGATGGCCTTCGCGCCGTTCAGCGAAAAGTCGGGGTGCTCGTAGACAAACTGGTCGAGAATGGGCGTTGCGTCGAGTTCCTTGGTCAAAAAGGTCTCATTTGTGTACGGATCGGTGCACTGCGCCCAGATCTCGCCGTCCTCGCCGACGACGAGCTTGCTCGTGAAGCCTTCGTCGAGCATGTAGGGGTAGTAGTTTACGTCGTCAAAGCTGATGATGAGCGGCTTTTTGCCCTCTGGCAGCATCAGGGTGTTTCGCACCATGTGCGTGCCGGACTCGTCCGTCACCTCGCTCCAGACATCCTCCATTGCGACTAAGATGTAGCCCTTGTCGTACACGGACTGCAAAATTTTGTTGTATTCGTCGACCGTCACCATCCAGTCGTCGAGGCCGTAGCGCTGGTCCTGACTGGCATTGCAGTCGTGGAAGGCCCACTGCGGGTAGGCGATGATCGGGTGGAAAAAGAGGTGCTCCACCACCTGATCCGGCCCCCAGGCCTGCGTGAGCTGGTCCTCGGACCAGTAGCTGCGCACGGCGTCGTAGGGGTCGGCCGTGTCGTCGGGGGTGTTGTTGTCGGTGTCGCTGCCATTCTCGTCCGTGACGGTCTGATCGTCGCCGTCGGACGGCGTCGTCTTATCGCCGCAGGCAGTCAGCAGCGACAGCACCATCAGCGCGCTGAGCAGCAGTGCAAAAAAGTGTTTCATGTCAAAATCTCCTCTCTCAAAACTGCGCGGTCATTATAGCAGACTTCACTTCTTTTGACTACACCTTTGGCGCTTTTGTTCCCATTTGTAACTATTTACCACAAATAATGAAAGCGTCACAGCTTTTCGCATTCGCAGACGCGAAATGATTTCGAATCGTTTTTTGGCGCGACATGCGCGTGCCAAAAACTCTTCTTGCTCCGCGCGTGTCGAAGCCGCCCTTTGGGCGGCAAGGCACGAAGCGGAGTGTAATTCTCAAAAAACAAGGGACACGGTTTCCGTGTCCCTTGTTTTTTGAAGAATTAAAAGTCTGCGTTGCCCACCGTTCTCGGATGCAGCTCCACGTCGCGGATGTTGCCGATGCCCGTTAAATACATCACCATGCGCTCGAAGCCGAGGCCGAAGCCCGCGTGACGGCAGGAACCGTAGCGGCGCAGGTCGCAGTACCACCAGTAGTCCTCGGGATTCATGCCGAGCTCGCGGATGCGCTTTTCGAGCAGCTCGATGCGCTCCTCGCGCTGGCTGCCGCCGATGATCTCGCCAATGCCCGGAACGAGGCAGTCCGCCGCGGCGACGGTCTTGCCGTCGTCGTTGAGGCGCATATAGAACGCCTTGATCTCCTGCGGATAGTCCGTGACGAACACGGGGCGCTTGAAGATCTGCTCGGTCAGGTAACGCTCGTGCTCGGTTTGAAGGTCGATGCCCCACTCGACGGGGTAGTCGAACTTCTGGCCGCTCTCCTTTAAGAGCTTGACGGCCTCGGTATACGTCACGCGGCCAAAGTCGGAACTCTCGACGTGCTGGAGACGCTCCAGCAGACCCTTGTCGACAAAGCTGTTGAAAAACGCGAGATCATCCGGGCAGCGCTCCATCACGCGGCGAATGATATGCTTGACCATCGCCTCCATGACCTCAAGGTCGCCGTCGAGGTCGCAGAACGCCATCTCCGGCTCGATCATCCAGAACTCGGCGGCGTGGCGCGCGGTGTTGGAATTCTCGGCGCGGAACGTGGGGCCGAAGGTGTAAACGTCGCCAAAGGCCATGGCGAAGTTCTCGGCGTTGAGCTGGCCGGAGACGGTCAGGCTCGTCTTCTTGCCGAAGAAATCCTTGCTGTAATCGACCTTGCCGTCGGGCGTTCTCGGCGGGTTCTCAAGGTCGAGCGTCGTCACCTGGAACATCTCGCCCGCGCCCTCGCAGTCAGAGCCGGTAATGATGGGGGTGTTGACGTAGACGAAGCCGCGGCTCTGGAAGAACTCGTGCACGGCGTAGGCCGCCGCGCTTCTCACACGGAAAGCCGCGGAGAAGAGGTTCGTGCGCGGGCGCAGATGCTGAATGGTGCGCAGATATTCGACGCTGTGGCGCTTTTTCTGCAGGGGATAGTCGGGGGAGGACACGCCCTCGACCTCGATCTCTGTTGCCTTGACTTCGAGCGGCTGCTTGGCCTCGGGCGTCAGCACGACGGTGCCGCGCACGATGAGCGCGGCGCCCACGTTCTGCGCGGCGATCTCCTTATAATTAGAAAGAGAATTCGCATCCATCACGACCTGCAAATTGCGGAAGCACGAGCCGTCGTTCAGCTCGATGAATCCGAAGGTCTTCATATCGCGGATGGTCTTCGCCCAGCCGCATACGGTGACGCTTGCGCCGCCGTACTGCTCTTTGTCGGCGAAGAGCGCGGCAATTCTCACTCGTTCCATAATAATTTTCCTTCCTTTTGTGGGTTTTCACGGGATAATAGAGGTATTATATGCCACTTCCCGTGCAAATTCAAGCCCCGCTTTGTATTGACTTTTGACAAGTTGTATGTTATCATACAACCTTACCTCAAAAGGTAAACGTGAAACTTTCACCTATTACTTTACAGGAGGATTTTTAACTATGAACAAGTATCTGGATATCGCCCCCGAGGTTGCCGAGGCCCTTGCCGCCGGTAAGCCCGTCGTGGCGCTCGAATCCACCATCATTTCCCACGGCATGCCCTACCCGCAGAACGTGGAGACCGCGCTCAAGGTCGAGCAGATCATTCGCGACGCGGGCGCCGTGCCCGCGACCATCGCCATCATCGGCGGACGCCTGAAGGCGGGCCTTTCCAAGGAAGAGATCGACTACCTCGGCCGCACCGGCGCGGGCATCCCGAAGGCTTCCCGCCGCGACCTGCCCGTGCTCGTCGCGCAGGGCAAGGACGGCGCGTGCACCGTCACCACCACGATGATGATCGCCGACATGGCGGGCATCCGCGTGTTCGCCACCGGCGGCATCGGCGGTGTGCATCGCGGCGCGCAGGAGACGTTCGACATCTCCGCTGACCTCGAAGAGCTGGCCAACACCTCCGTCATGGTCGTGTGCGCGGGCGCGAAGTCCATCCTCGACCTCGGTCTGACGCTCGAATATCTCGAGACCCACGGCGTGACCGTCATCGGCTACGGCACGAGCGAGCTGCCTGCGTTCTACACGCGCAAGTCCGGCTTTGGCGTCGACTACGAGCTCGACACGCCCGAGCAGCTGGCCAAGGCGTTCCACGTCAAGCGCGAGCTGGGTCTGCGCGGCGGCTTACTCGTCACGAACCCGATTCCCGAAGAGTACTCCATGGACAAGGAAGTCATCGACAAGGCCATTGCCGAGGCCGTGGAGGACGCGAAGAAGGACGGCATCCACGGCAAGGCCACGACGCCGTATCTGCTCGCCAAGATCAAGGACCTGACCGGCGGCGACAGCCTGGATTCCAACATCCAGCTCGTGTTCAACAACGCGCGCCTCGGCGCGGCGGCGGCCGTGGAGCTCAGCAAGCTCGAAAAGTGAGATATTTTGTCATCTATCTCGCCGCGATCAATATTCTGACGTTCTGCGTCTACGGCGCAGACAAGCGCCGCGCCAAAATTCAGGGCGCGCGGCGCGTGCCCGAAAAGACTCTATTTGCACTCGCGCTGCTGCTCGGCAGCGCGGGTGCTCTTTTCGCAATGAGGGTCTTTCACCACAAAACGCGGCACTGGTACTTCAAGTTCGGCATTCCGGCGATCTTACTTGCGCAGATCGCTCTGGGGGTGTTCGTGTATGTGCGTTTTTTCGCGGCGTAAAAAATTTTTGGGAAATTTTCGGGTTTCGTGAAACAAAACAGACGTTTCTTGCGTCTAATCAATGAAGCAAAGGGAAACCGGGCGAAGAGGGAAGATAAAGAATTTATGAATTTTCCATTTTCCTGTTCCCTTATTTCCCGCGGCATGGTAAAATGTATGTGTATGAGAAAGGCTCTGTGCGCGCGGAGCCGACAACAACAAACACGAAAGGATGAAGATCACATGAAAAAATTTCTCTCCTTGCTATTGGCTCTGACGTTGGTCCTGAGCCTCGTCGTCGTGCCTGCAAGGGCGGACGCGCCTGCGGATGGCTATGCCATAACCGGCAAAGCAACGATTAGCGCATCCGCTTCTACTTCCGTTGATAGGGGCACCGAGATTACGTTTACGCTGGACACATCTAGCCTTGGTGTCACCAAGACCGAGGACGGTACTACAACCCCGCTTGACAGCGAAACTGGCTACCGCTTTGACTATGCCTGGTCCGGCGCCACCGCGCAGGGCAACGGTCTGAGCGCAAAGGTCACCCCGATGACGCCCGGAACGCTTAACCCCTCCTGCACCATCAAGGCGATCGTCGGCAGCACTGTCGTTGCGCAGCAGGTCGTCGCTCTTGCCACGGCAATCACTGTCAATGACAAGCTTCTCCCGGGCGACATCACCACCGTCACCTTCAACGGCAGAACCTATTCTGTGACGAACGGCACGGTCAACATCTCCCTTCTTGAGGGTGAGACGATCGATGGCGGCAACAACAAGTGGTCTGCCGCCGCAACTGGCTATGTGATCGATAATACGACGAACAAGCCCACCTACGCGAGCGGAAAGCTGACCGTGCGCGTCAAGGATTCCGCGCTGACGGCTGATGTGACGGTCAACGCCACCACCCCCACCGTGACCGCAAAGGCAAGCCCTACCGAGGTCATCTCCGGCGGCAAGACCACGCTCACCGCCACCTCCACCGGTCTCAGCAACGCCGCCACTTATGCGTGGTTCTACAAGATCGGTGACAGTAAAGAGTTTCCGATCGGCACGGGCAAGTCCCTCGACTGGACGGTCCCCGCAAACGTTACGACCGCGACCGACTACTCTGTTTGCTGCAAGGCAAGCGAGGGCGATAAGCTCGCTAAGACGAGTGACCCCATCACGGTCAAGAGCCTTCCCGACACCTATACCTTCACTGTCGTCCCCGCAAGCGTTACGCTGACGCAGATCGGTCAGACCGCGACTTTGGCGGCGAGCTTTGTGGATACCTCATCTTCCGCTAGCCTGGTCGTCCCGACCTACTCCTTTGTTTCCGCCAACCTCAACATCGCAACTGTGACGAACCAGACGACCGCCGCGCCGACGGTAACGCTCAGAGCAAGCGGCTCTACCACCGTCACCGCAAAGGCGACCTATAAGGGCAAGGACTATGTGCAGAACATCCCCGTTACCGGCGCCCTGATCGAGGCGACCCTCAGCGCTGTTCAGAACGGCACTTCTGTGAACTACAGCTACAGTGATCTTGTCAACGCCGCGCAGGCCGCCATCAACAAGACCTACAGCACCGCCTACACCTACGAGACCGTCTATTCCCTCAGCGGCGTCACTCAGGTCGCCTCTACCGCTGCCTACGGTGTCGGCACGAGCAATGCTTCGTACAACTATCCCGCCGGCGGCTCCGGCTATCTTTACTTCAAGGCAAACCTCAGCGGCATCGGCACTGCAAAGTTCACCGCCACCGTGACCACCCGCGTTGCCAATTCTAACGTTCCCAAGACCTACAGCGTTACGTTTAACGTTCCCGTAACGCCCAGCTCGACCACCTATGCCGACCAGTATCCCGAGCCGGTCGCGGCTTACGGCAACACCTATCGCTATTACGTTCAGGTTCCCTCCGGCGCAAGGTATTACTATGTTGCCGGTGTGAACACCGAGCCTGTCGACTGGAACAACGGCAGCACCCAGAAATACTATCCCACCACTGCCGCCGCCAATCTCTATTCCCTGACCGACACCAACTTCATCAATGGCAAGTGCACGCTGTATGTCGTGACGCAGGGCACCGACAATAAGCTCTACTGCGGCACCATCAGCGTCTACCAGAAGAACTACAACATCAACTACAACGGCGTGGCCGGTGAGACCGTCCAGTTCGCGCAGAGCGACTTCAACGACTTTATGAACAAGGTCGCTGAGGCCCGCGGCGACGCCAGCAAGAGCAAGTCCTATCCCTATGTCACCTTCGATTATGTGTCCTTCTCCCTGCCCACCACCGCGCAGGGCACGCTGTACTATGGCGGCACCGCCATGTCCACCAGCAATTCCTCCGGCGCGTTCAACACCCGCACCAAGGTCACCAACCTCGATAGCGTGACGTTCGTCCCCAACGACAAGACCACCGCGAAGACCATCACGCTGAACTTCACCCTGTACGCGACCCGCTATTCCAGCTCCTCCACGAGCCGCGGCACGACCGTGAGCTACTCCGGCAGCGTCGTCGTCAACCTCGTGCGCGAGGACATCAAGTACACCGTCTCTCAGGGCGACAGCGTCCGCTTCAACGAGAGCGACTTCCTCAGCTACCTGAGCTCCACCAAGGGCTACAGCAGCAACTACACCATCGACTACGTGACCTTTGACCAGAGCGCCGTCTCCGCCGTCAACGAGGGCTCGCTCTACACCTACTACAGCGGCTACAACTACGGCGGCTCCGTCAAGACGACTGACAAGTTCTACTACAGCGCCACCGCCAGCCAGAACGCGCTCAGCGACGTCGCGTTCCTCGCCAGCCGCTACGCCAAGACCGGCGAGACCGTCTACATCCCGTTCACCATCTACGCCCGCTACGGCACGACCGGCACCGGCACCCGCCAGCTCACCGGCACCGTGGCCATCAAGATCGGCCAGACGATGAACTTCATCGATGTCAAGACCACCGACTACTTCTACAACTCCGTCAAGTGGGCCGTCGGCAAGAACATCACCAACGGCACGTCCAGCACCACCTTCTCCCCGTACAAGTCCTGCACCCGCGCCGAGATCGTGACGTTCCTGTGGCGCGCCGCCGGCAGCCCGGAGCCGACCACCACCCGCAACCCGTTCCGTGATGTCAACGCCGTCACGCACTCGAGCTACTACAAGGCCATCCTGTGGGCCAGCCAGAAGGGCATTACCTCCGGCACCAGCACCACGGCGTTCTCCCCCGATCAGGTCTGCACCCGTGCCCAGATCGTGACCTTCCTGTACCGCTACGCGGGCCAGCCCAGCGGCTACTACTCCAACCCGTTCAAGGATGTGGGCGCCACGAGCGAGGCGAGCTATTACAACGCCATCCGCTGGGCCGTCGGTAAGGGTATCACCTCCGGCACCAGCGCCACGACGTTCTCCCCGTATGCTTCCTGCAACCGCGCCGAGGCCGTGACGTTCCTGTATCGTTACACCAACGGACTTTAATGCTTAAAACGAAAGCCCCGCTCAGCGGGGCTTTCGTTTTAGCTTTTTGCGCTCCGCGGCAGCGCACGCGCCGTAGGCGCGCACGTTTGCGGAGCGAGAAGTGTAAATCCTGACGCACACGCCCCAGGGCGGCTTCTCTTGCCGCTTTGCGGCAATTCACCTTCTGT
>ERZ859738.779-NODE-779-length-18729-cov-5.627557_pt1 | contig 18729 bp, 14 predicted proteins | sample MGYA00510122_ERZ859738 | MGnify/ENA primary metagenome ERZ859738 (study PRJEB30046, sample SAMN00715139) | human gut metagenome | study: EMG produced TPA metagenomics assembly of the A metagenome-wide association study of gut microbiota in type 2...
GTGGGGGGGGGGGGGGGGGGACGGCTCTGTCCGCCCGGCGGGGTGTACTGGTTTTACAGAAATTCACGGCGAGTACATATGCACCAGCAGTATCGAATGCTTGAAGATGCCAAGCGAAACACAGCTGCTCCCCGCCCGCATCAGTCTGCGCCGAAGACCGCATCGCTTCAATTCGTTCCGATGGGTAGGTCCACGCTGCGGAAGATCATCGGCTCGAGCATCACGTCATGCGCGTAATAGATGGATGCGCCATGCTCCGGGTCGAGCGCCGTGAGCGCCAGAGTTCCGTCCGGGGCCAGGCTCACGCGCCAGCCGGTGTCGGAAGAGAAGTCCGGCAGGAGGCGCTCGTACTGTTCCTGTATGCGCGCGCTGTCCAGCTTGCGTGTGTTACACCTGCTCCGTATTCCGCGGAAGCGTCCGTGTCAGGATCAGGGTATATCCGACCGTGAGCAGGATCAGAGCGGCAAGATGCAGAAGCTGCGTCTGCATTGTAAGCTCTGCATCATTTGCAAACGTGCCGAGCGTGTTGATGGCGGAATGGACGAGGATGCAGGGGAGCAGACTGCCGCCGCGGGAAAAGATCGTGACCAGCAGGAAGCCGACCGCGATCGCAAAGACGATCTGGCACAGATTGCTGACAAGCTCCATCCCGCTGCCGTTGAACAGGTTGATGATATGCCCGATGCCGAACGTCACGCTTGAGATGATAACGGCGGATTTGATATTGTTCCTTGCAATGGCCGTAAACAGCAGACCCCGGAAGATCACCTCCTCCAAAAACCCGACGCAGAGCATACAAACGACCCGGCAGACCGTTTCTGCGGGCGAACAGGTGAGCGCAGCGCCGTTCCAGAGGTTCCCCGACGCCAGAATCACAAGCGGCACATAGTAAAGGAAGCGGCGGGCGGGAACAGAGGATCTGCAAAGCCCGTACCGCTTCTGCAGGCCGTTTCTCCGGATAAAGACAAAAAGAACAATGGTCTGCAAAACACAGAAAGCAGCGCTTGCGGCGTATGCAGTGCCGATGATCTCGTTGAGCGGATTCGCAAGCGATTGCAGAACGCAGTAAACCGCGATCCACACAAGCGCAAAGGTCAGTTCGCTTTTCTCATACAGCTTTTTCATGTTCAATATCTCCATTCTCTGCATATGCCTGCATGGCGTCAGAAAGCTCTGTGACAGAGCAGCCTTTACTCTCATAATACGCAAGCATCTCCGGCAGCTTCTTTTTATCATAGCTTGTGATGCAGTCCGACAGCACGTGGACGGCATATCCGCCTTTCCTCATGTTGAAGCAGGTGGATTTGATGCAGGCCGCCGCGTCTGCCCCGACAATGTAAAACTCGGAAATCCCATGCTCCTGAATAAAAGCGGCGAACGCCTCGCTGGTCAATGCATTGCTTTTTGACTTCGTAAAGATATGACCGGAAACGACGTTCAGCTCCGACACCAGCTCTGCGCCGCGCGTGCCGGGTTTGAAGGTCCTCGTTCCGGCGGACAGGTTGTTGTGCTGTATGTAAATGACCCACAGTTCCTTTTGGACGGCCCAGTCAATTGCCGCATTGACGGGGTCAATGATCTCTCTGTAGTGCTTCGTAATATCATTTTGCAGGTCGATCACAACCAGCGCGCTGTTTTTCATCCGATCTTCCTCCGTGGATTTCTTCCTCCGATGCCCGGCGGCTCAGTCCCGAACGCCTGCCAGCGCCAGAAATTTCTTGTCTGACTGAATGCTCTGCGTCAAAAACTGCCCATCCCGGAACAGGGCATAGGTCGTGACCGGCGCGGGGACATTCTGCGCAGAGTCCCTGTCGGTAATATGGATTGCTTTGAACGGAATGCCGTGTTCCTTCGCTGTCTCCTGCACCCGCGGCACCCAGTAGCAGGTGAACGGGCACTGATCGGTATAATAAAGGACAAAGCCGTCTCCGTCTGCCTTGGGATGTCTGGCACAGTCCCTGAATTTCGGCGGTTCGGCGTTCGGCACAAGGGGCAGATACATCAGGCTGATCCCGCAGTCGGAGATATCAGCTGTCCGGAAGCCCTTGTAGGCCAGATACTTCGGGTCGGCGAGAAATTCCCGCTTCCGTCCCTCGGCGCACAGGATGCAGACGCCGTTCTTTTCCTGCGCTCTGGCATCCCGGATGCACTCGTTCAAAAGGTCGGTCGAATATCCGTGCCCCTTCATCGCGCCTGCGATCCACAGGCAATTGATATAGAGATATCCCGCTGCTTCAATGGGCACCCATGCGTTTTCTGCGGGAATATATTCGATAAAGCACTTGCCGCGCTCCTCGCTGCGGTAAAAAACAAGTCCCTCGTCGAAGCGCTGCCGGAGCCATTCCTTTTTCGCCAGGCTCTGCTTGCCGGACATCGCGCAGCAGATATGCTCTTTGTCAAGGTTTTCTTTTGTGATATGGATGTAGTTCATGGGTTCCTCCTGAATGCCGTGAACACAAATAGACGCAGTGAGAACCGATTCCCCGGTCTGCACTGCGTCTAAGCGTCTGGCAGTTTAATATCTTCGATTTTACCGTCCTTGAAACGGATCACACAGGTATATCTGCACTTTGGGCAGAACAGGGGAAAATCCTCCAGCACCGTATGTGAGCGTATCTGCGTTCTTGTCTTGCCGCCGCATTTGGGGCAGCAGAGCCAATCTGATTTTGTTTGCAGATTTTCCGTCATTTATACCACACCTCGCCGAATCCGCCAAATGGCTTCATATTGCGTCCTCCCGCGCGGCCAATATCGCGCCCCGGTACGCCTGCTGCAGCTGCGAATCGATGACCGCTTCATCGTATTTCATCGAATTATTGGCGATGATGCTTGCATACCCGTGCGCAAACAGAAAAACGGTCAAAAAGACCTGCTTCGTCTGCGCCATGCCGATTCCCAGCGCTCCCTGCATTGCCGAAAGAACAGGGGTAAGCGCCTCGGCGTCGATCAGCTCCAGCAGCGTGCTTCCGTTAAAGTAATCCGACTGAAACAGGAACCGGAACAGATGCGGCTCTTCGATCGCAAAGCGGATATAATTCATTCCGATCCCAAGCGCAGCGCCCTTCTGCGGCTTTTTGATCCGCATCAGATAGTCCGAATGGTACTGGTCCGCCTTCGCATAGACTGTCCGTTTCAGTTCTTCAATCGTCGCGAAATGATACATGACGGGCTGCGTGGAGCAGTGCAGCCGTTCCGATACGGTCCTTGCACTGATGGTTTCCGCGCCCGTTTCACGGGCAACCGCAAAGGCTGCATCCACGATCATTTCCCTTGTAACTTTTGCTTTTGCCGGCATCGCTGCGCCTCCATATATAATCTGGATTATATATAATGAAAATTATATAACAGGAAACAGTCCTTGTCAACCCCGCCGGAACAAAAATCACAGACAGCCGGTCCTCCCGCCTGCGCACAGTCCGGACTCCGCGTTTCCCGTGCAGCCGCAGTATAATGGCCTCCGTGACCTTAGGGTGTATCTGAAAACTCCCAACGCACCCGGACAGCGGATCTTTTCACGCTGCGCTGCACCATTTTTCCTTGAAATACGTCAGTATTCCTGCGAAAAAATGTCTTGCTCAGCGCAAAAATTTCTCGCTGCCGGTCACATTGGGAGTTTTCAGATACACCCTAGCCTCGTAAAAAGCGCCGCCGCCGCGCCCTCGCTCCGGTAATTTTCGATCTCAAACAGCAGCCGGGACATGGCAGGGAAGTCCGTCGCCTGATCGACGCTCTGAAACGCTGCCGGAAGATCAAAATAAAGCTCCGGGTAGTGCGTTTTCGGGAACTCCTCATAGTACGCGGGCAAAATGTCAATGCCGGCGGAATGGATGGGGATACGCTCGTGGTGGACAAGGGACAGATCGTCCAGCGCGGCACACACGAGGCGCTGATGGCGCAGGGCGGCATCTACCGCCGCTTCATCACCGGCCGCGAACAGGCCGTGGGCTGGAAGCTGTAAAAACGCGTTCAGACCCGCACAGATTCCTCCTGCCCGCGTATGCTGACAGGGGGGATTTTTTATGTGTGTAAAGACCGAGCGGCTCGGGCTGCTTCTGATCGGGGCGGGCGTTGGACTTTTGCTGTCGTTTGCGCTGTGCGGGTGGTTTTTGCGGGTGCTGATCGCGGCGATCCTGATCGTGCTGGGACTTTTGCTGCTGAAATAATTTCCGAAACATATCCTTGTCCGGCTCTGCGTATATATATCCCAGAACATATACAAGGAGTTGAGACTATGGAGCTTGCATTTGAACAGAAACAACGGTCCTGCCTGCATCGCACGGCGCATCTCTCGCTTGCGCAGGAGCAGACACAGGAGCTCATCATACCCGACAGTATGCCGGACGCTTCCCGCACGCTCATCTGCTGCGCCGAGCCGGAGGTACAGAGCAAAACGAACCGGGAGGGCAGTCTTCTCGTGACGGGGACGCTGCGCACGGGCTGCCTGTACGCAGACGAAGCGGGCGGCTTGCAGCTGCTGACCTCCGAGCTGCCGTTTACGGTCAAGCTGGAGTGCGCCGAGCTGCGCGAGGACACGCAGACGCTCGTGCGCTGCTGCGTCCGCAGCGCGGACAGCCGCCTGATCAACTCGCGCAAGGTGCTCCTGCGCGTGAGCGTTCTGGTTCAGGCGGACGGCTATGAGCCGCAGACGCAGAGCATGAGCGTCCTCAAGGATCCGCCCGCCTGCCTGCAGCTGAAAACGCAGACCTATGAGACGAATGCGCCTGTGGAGCTTTCCGAGCGCGCGTTTCAGGTCAGCGAGGAGCTGAACCTGCCGGACGGCAGGCCGCAGATCGCACGGCTGGTCAGCTGCTCGCTCACGCCGGTCGTGCAGGAGCAGGGGCTGGTCGGGAGCAAGGCCGTCCTGAAGGGAACCGTAAATCTGCAAATTACTTACCTGGACAATGAAAACGCCCTGCGGACGCTGAGTTTTTCCGTGCCGTTTTCGCAGTACTGCCAGATGGAGGGCGACTACGATCAGGACGAAACGCTCGAATCGGTGCTGCTCGTGACCGGCGTGCAGCTGGAGCCGGTCGCGTCGGAGCAGTCGCAGAAGCTGCTGTTCGGCGCGGGGCTGCTGGCGCAGTGCATGGTCGTGCAGCCGCAGGCGCTGACGTTCTGTGAGGACGCGTATTCGACCAAGGGCGAGTTCCAGCCGCAGTGGGAAACGCAGGAGCACACCATGCGCCTCGACGCGCAGACGCTGCGCGAGCCTGTCCGCGCCTCGTTCCCGGTGCAGGCCGCCGCCGTGCTCGACTGCCGGGTCTACCCGGACGCACAGGCGCTTGAGCGGACAGACGACGGCGTTACCGTCCATGTGCCGCTGCGCGCGGACCTCGTCTATACCGACCCGGACGGCGCGGTGCAGGCCGAGACGTTCCGCACAGAGGTCAGCTGCCATACGGCGCTGAGCGAAAACGGCCTCTGCGAGGCCGTGTGTACGATCCAGCCGGAGGGCTACGCCTCGGCGGGCAGCGGCGCGGTCGAGCTGCGCTATGACGCGGTCTTTCAGGTACAGACGTTTTCCCGGCAGACGCTGCAGAATCTGTCCGGCGGGACGCTCGACCTGACGAAGCAGCAGAACACGCAGCGGCCGTCAGTCGTCATCCGGCGCATGAGCGAAAACGCTGCGCTCTGGGACCTTGCGCGGCAGTACCGGACGACGGCGCAGTCGATCCAGCAGGCCAATCATCTGACGCAGCCGGAGGCGGACGCCGGACGGCTGCTGCTGATCCCTATGTGAGACGGGAGGCGGGAATATGGAACAACGTTCGATCTACGCGCAGATCGCGGACCGCACGGACGGCACGGTCTATATCGGCGTCGTCGGCCCTGTGCGGACGGGAAAATCCACCTTTATCAAGCGCTTCATGGAGCAGCTCGTGCTGCCGAACATCGAAAACGTCTATGAGCGCGAACGCGCCACCGACGAGCTGCCGCAGTCCGGCTCGGGCCGGACGATCATGACGGCGGAGCCGAAATTCGTCCCGAACGAGGCCGCCCGCATCAGCCCGGACGGAAAAACGACATTGCAGGTGCGGCTGATCGACTCTGTGGGCTACATGATCCCCGGCGCGGTCGGCGACACGGAGGACGGCAAGCCCCGCATGGTCACGACGCCCTGGGCCTCCGAGGAGCTTCCCATGGCACAGGCGGCGGAGCTTGGCACCAAAAAGGTCATGGAGGACCACAGCTCCATCGGCGTGGTCGTCACGACGGACGGAACGGTCACGGATATCCCGCGCGAGGATTACCGCGAGGCGGAAGCCCGCGCCATTGCGGATATGCAGAAGACGGGCAAGCCGTTCGTGGTCGTCGTCAATACGCAGGACGCGAAAAAGGGACAGGCGGACGCGATCTGCGCCCGTATCCGGGCCGAATACGGCGTGCAGGCGCTGACGATGGACTGTGCGGTGATGCAGACGCAGGATATTGCGCGGCTGCTCGAAGCGGTCATGTACGCGTTCCCGGTCGAGGAGCTGCGGTTCTTCCTGCCGAGCTGGGTGCGGGCGCTGCCGGACGATCATCCGGTCAAAGCTGCCCTGTATGACGCAATGCTTGACCGCGCCTCAAGGCTCACGAGCCTCAGCGAGGCGGAAAGCGTCATGGGGTCGCTGCGGGAGCTTGATCCGGTCGACGCGTTCCGCGTGCGGGAGGTCGATCTCGGAACCGGCACGGTCACCTGCGAACTGCATCTGCCGGAAACGCTGTTCTATGAGGAGCTGTCCAAACAGGCGGGCGTGGAGATCGCGGACGACGAGGCGCTTATGCAGATGCTGCGGGAGCTTTCGCAGACGAAAAAGCTCTACGACAAGGTACAGACCGCGCTCGAACAGGTCAAGGCGACCGGTTATGGCATCGTCATGCCGGGCGCAGAGGAATTGAAGCTCGAAAAGCCGGAAATCGTGAAGAAAAACGGCAATTACGCCGTCAAGCTGCGCGCCAGCGCGCCGTCCATCCACATGATGCGCGCGCAGATCGAGACGGAGATCAGCCCCATGGTCGGCGGCGAACAGGAATCGCAGCAGCTCATCGACTATCTGCTCGGCGAATATGAAGAGGACACCGATAAGCTCTGGCAGAGCAACATCTTCGGCAAATCGCTCTATGAGCTTGTCTCCGAGGGCGTCACGGCCAAGATCATGCGTATGCCGGACGACGCGCGGCAGAAGCTCACAAAGACCCTTGGCCGCATGATCAACGAAAACACCGGCGGGATGATCTGCATTCTGCTGTGAATACCCGCAGCGCCCCCTGTCATGCTGTGACATGACAGGGGGCGCTGGTGCGTGCTGATATTGTCTGTGCGTCCGGCGCGGTTACGCCAGCTTGTATTTTTCCTCAAACGTGTTGTACTGCATCAAGAATTCATTGCTGCCGGATTTGACGTCGCCGAGGTACTTGTGCAGATCGATGCGCTCGTTCTTCATGTCGAGCAGACAGCCCGCGATGTTCGAGCAGTGGTCGGCCACGCGTTCCAGATTCGTCAGCAGATCGGACAGCACGAAGCCTGCGGCCAGCGAGCATTCGCCGCGCTGGAGACGGGCGATGTGATTCGTGCGCAGCTCGTCCTTCAGCTTGTCAATGACCTGCTCCAGCGGCTCGACCTGCCGCGCAAGCGTCAGATCGTCCTGCAAGAACGCCCGGCTCGTCAGATCGACGATCTCGCCCACGGCGTTCAGCATCGTCTGCAGCTCCTGCTTTGCGGAGTCTGTGAACGAAACGCCCTTTTCCTTCAGCTCCTCCGCCGATTCGATAATATTGACGGCGTGGTCTGCAATGCGCTCAAAATCGCCGATCAGGTGCAGCAGCTTCGACGATTCCACGCTGTCCTGCTCGCTCATCGGCTGCGTGGCCAGATGTACGAGGAAGGTTCCCAGCGTGTCCTCATAGCGGTCGGTATCGTCCTCCCGCTGCCGGACGGAGGCGGCCAGCTCCGGCGTAAAGCCGAGCACGGCCTGTAAGCTCTCATGCAGCGCAAGCTCGGAGTCCGCAGCCATGCGCTTGGCCAGCTCCTCGCTCTTGACGAGCGCAATGGCGGGCGTTGCAAACAGGCGCTCGTCCAGAACAGTTGCGGTGTCGGTGCTGCGGCCATCCGGGATGATCCGGTACGACAGCTTTTCCAGCAGTCCGCAGCACGGCAGCAGCATCAGCGTGCAGAGCAGATTGAAGATCGAGTGAATGAGTGCGATATGGAACGTATCGATAGCGGTCGAGACGAACGCAAAGCGGAAAATCGCGTTTGCAGCCTCAAACAGTGCCAGCCAGACGACTGTGCCGATGATATTGAAGCTCAGATGCACGACGGCTGCGCGCCGCGCGTTCTTGTTCGTGCCGACGGAGGACAGCATGGCCGTCACGCACGTGCCGATGTTCTGTCCCATGATAATGGGGATCGCCGCGCCGTAGCTGACAGCCCCGGTCGAGGACAGCGCCTGCAGAATACCGACCGACGCGGACGAGGACTGCACAATGCCCGTCAGAATCGCGCCAGCCAGAACGCCCAGAATGGGATTCGAGAACAACAGGAAGAATTTCGTGAAGTTCGGGTCGTCCCGCAGCCCTGAGACGGAGCCGGACAGCGATTCCATGCCGAACATCAGCGTCGCGAAGCCAAGAAGGATCAGGCCCGTGTCCTTTTTCTTGCCCTTTGCGGTCAGATACAGAATAATGCCGATCACAGCCAGCACCGGCGTGAACGACGACGGCTTCAACAGCTGCACGAACAGGCTGTCCCCGCTGATGCCGGACAGCGACAGCAGCCACGCTGTCACAGTCGTGCCGATATTCGCGCCCATGATAACAGGAATGGACTGCTTGAGGCTCAAAAGCCCCGAATTGACAAAGCCCACGACCATGACCGTCGTAGCCGAGGACGACTGAATGACCGCCGTAACGGCAAGCCCCGTCAGAAGCCCGGAAAATTTCCCGTTCGTCAGCTTCGCCAGAATGGCCTTCAAGGACCCGCCCGCGCGCTTTTCCAGCGCCGTGCCCATCACACTCATGCCGAACAGGAACAAACTCAGCGAGCCGAGCAATGTTAAAAAGTTAAAAATCGTCATATCCGCACAGACCTCTTTCCAAATTCGTTTTATCTGCCATAAATATAGAAAGAGAATGTCAAATGCGCGTCCAGAATTACGTTAAATCTTCGTGATATTTCCCGCAGAATCTTAAATCCAAATCAATTCCCGGTTAAGCCGCCGACAGTCCGGCGAATCCGCACGCACCCAAAGCCTTCCCAGCCGGGGAAGGTGGCCCGAAGGGCCGGATGAGGGCGGGGAGCAGCCGCGAATTGTTGAAGCTTCACAGCATCGCCGCCCATCCGGAAAAAGTTTTTCTCCAAATTCCCCACAAATAAAGCAGCCAGCATCTTGCAATTGCGGCACAGTTCGTATATAATTATTCTGCAACTACTAGGGGTAGTGTAGACTCTTGCAGCACCCTGTTACAATTTCACCCCGATTGTACGTCCGACCGAGATGAGGAGGAATGCGAAGAATGAAACGCAACCGAATATTGGCCATAGGCATCGCACTGCTGCTGGCGGTGCAGCTGCTGACGCCGCTTGCCTGCGCCGCAGGCGCGACGCTCAAGCTCACAGCCCCGGACAAGCTGCCGGACGTCGGCCAGACCTTTACCGTCACGGCGGAGCTGACCGGCAACACAGGTCTTGCCGCCGTGCAGCTCAGTCTGGGCTACGACGATTCCGTTGTCGAATGCACGGGCATTGAAAACGGCGCGCTCGTTGCCGGTATGCTCGCCGCGAGCAACCCGTACGCAACGCGTGACGGCGTCGGCGCGATCCTCGCAGCGGCGACCACCACCGCCGTCAAGACCGATGGCAGCCTCGCCGTGTTTACCTTCCGCGTCAAGGCGGCGGGCGACGCGAAGCTGACCCTTGCCGACGCGCTCCTTTCTGACATTGACGGCAAGGCGCTTTCGCTTTCCTTTTCGCTCCCGGCGCTGATCGCGCAGGGCAGCGGCTCTGGTTCCACCGGCGAAACGCCGGGCGCGGACGATAAAAAGTCCGACGACGACAAGAAATCCGAAGACGACAAAACGGCTGAGGACGACAAGAAGTCCGAAGAGGAGCAGCCCGCAGACACCACGCAGGAGGAAGTCAAAGCCGGCTCCTTCCGCGACGTGACCAGCGCGCACTGGGCTTTCGCCTCGGTCGAACGCGCGGCGGAACTGGGCCTTGTCACCGGCTATTCCGACGGCACCTTCCAGCCCGACACCCCCGTGACCCGCGCACAGTTCGTCCTCATGCTCTGGCGTATGTGCGGCAAGCCCGCTGCGGCCAGGGCGGCCTCGTTTGCAGACGCCAGCGCGGACTGGTATCAGGACGCACTGAGCTGGGCCGTAGAAAAAGGCTATGTGAACGGCCTGTCCGACACCCGCTTCGGCCCCGACGCCCCTATCACGCGCCAGCAGGCCATGGCCATCCTCTTCCGCCTGAACGGCGGGCAGAGCGGCACAGAGCTGACGCTGACCGGCATCTATGAGCAGACCTTCGCCGACAGCACGACCATCGCCGCCTGGGCGAAGGACGCGACATGGTGGGCGGTCTACCACGAGCTTGTTTCCGGCGTCGGCGGCAGCCGCATCGCGCCGGAGGCCAACGCGTCCCGCGCACAGATCGCGGCAATCCTGCTGCGGTATGCGGATCAATTTATGACAATGGAGGAAGCGGCATGAAAAGAAGAATGCTTGCGCTTTTGCTTGCGGTGCTGATGCTCGCCATGCTCACCGCCGCCGCATTCGCAGAAGACACAGACCTCGGCGTATTTAATGTAAGAGGGCCCCTGACGGTCATGAGCGGAACGCAGGATGGGAACTTCTACACGTTCGAGCTGAACTGCACCGGCCTGACCGGCGAGTATTCGCTCGTGCTGCTCCTCGAGGGCGACAGCAAAGTCCCCACAGAAGGCAACATCCAGTACATCGACCAGATGAGCGTGGAGGGCGGCAAGGTGACATTCACCCTCAAGCCCAAGGCGCTGACGGAGGGTACATACAACGTCTACATCAGCACGACTGACAAGCCCCTTGAAAAGGTAGCGTCGTTCGAGTACGGCACAAAGCCGCCGTACACAAAGGGCGATGCAAATAGCGATGGCGAAGTGGACGCAAATGACGCAGTCGCAATTTTGCTTTATGTTGTCAGTAAATACACGTTGACAGGCGATCAGCTGTTGGCTGCGGATGTGAACGGCGATCATACAGTGGATGCAAATGACGCTGTTGCGGTTTTGCTTTATATTGTCGGAAAATATGACTTTAAATGAGAGGTAAGAAACTATGAAAAGAATTCTTGCGCTGGTGCTGGCAGTTACGCTGCTGCTCTCCCTTTTTGTGGCGCCGGTTGCCGCTGAAGGTGACGAAATCAGCTTTGATCCGGCACCGACGGTTAGTTTGACGGCTGTTTCGTATACGCCAGTAGCAAACTCAAACTATGTATCGGGTGGAAACACAATTACAAGTGTCAAGCCGGGTGACAAACTTGCAGTGAAGCTTTCGGTTACAAACAATGCCGAAACAACCATGAACTGGGCAGGCGGACAGTTTTTCATCAAATATGACCAGACGGCATTTGAAACAGATACCTTTATCTACGAAGATCAATTTACGGGTGTAAATACAGAGGCTGGCCCGATTGTAGCGGAACTGCCGAGAAATAATGGTGGTTTTGCCTATGGTAGTGGCTGGGTTGCGACTGAGAACTTCGATATTCCCGGAGTGATTCAGTTTACAAAAGCATCGCCTCAAGCGCAGAGAGAAATTAAAAAGGACGAGTCGCTTACAATTGCGTACATCCTTTTCAAGGTGAAGGATACCGCAGAAAATGGTGTGCGTAATTTTGAATTTGATGTTGATCAGGAACAGCCGAATAAGCTGATAGCTGCCGAAGAGCTCAATACTGCATCGAGCACTGTTGCTGGCATTGATTTTTCGAAAATCCACACAGACAATGTCAGCGTGGTTGAAGGCGCTCTTCCCACTATCGCCTCTGTCTCCATCGATTCCACCGGAGCAGTCTATGGAGCGAACGGCGAATATGCGCTGACAGCAACTTCCACCAAGGGCGGTGATATTACCAACTCTGTCAACTGGTCGGTTGAACCCGCAGCCAAAGGCGTCAGCATCGACAGCACAACCCTGAAGGTCACTGAAACGGCCCCCGTTGGTGAATACACCGTTACGGCTTCCGCCAAGGAAAATGAGAGCTCGGGCGAAGCAAGCGCCACCTTCACCATCACCCCGAAGACGATCACCGATCCTACAGTGAGTGTTACCGGCTTCGTCAAGCGCCACAGTGTGAACAATGTGCTCTTCATGGCCGATAATGGCCTGAAATTGGAATGGAGCTGGTATGAGGGCGAGGGCGATGTGAGCACGAAAACCCCTCTTGATAACAGCTACGAATTCAAGGCAGAAACAGCGTATACCCTTGTTCTTACCCTGACCCCCAGAAACGATAACTACACGCTGGCCGAAGGCACAAGCGTGACTGTTACCGGCGTCGGTGAAAGACAGACTGTCACGCTCGGCGCAGACGGCACGGTGACCGTAACTGGAACGACTGCTGGCAAGGATGAGCTCGCAGTGCTTCTGGTTCCCGAAATCGCGAACACGGCGTACTATGGAATGACGCTCGGTAAACTCAGCTTTAAGCCTAACACTGGCACGGTAATTGTGAAAGGCGATGAAAGCAGAACGCCGGTCGCTGGCCACTTCGAATGGGTAGATGATACGAAGGATGTTGGCGAACCGACTGTCGGCATATCTGGGTCGAAAGGAAGCCCGTTCGCGGCAAAGTTTGTCCCGGATGATAAAGACAACTATGCCGAGCTCACGTTCAACATTTATGTGCATGTCAATAAAGCCCAAATTCATATTTCCGACATTAAGGGCTGGAACTACACAGAAGCCTTCAAGTATGACCGCACTGAACACACGGTTGAACTGGATATCCCGGAAGCCTTGAAGAGCCAGATCAAGGTTGACTACAAGAAGAACACAGCGATGAATGTTGGCACATACACCGCAACAGCTACGATCAGCCCAGAGGACGAAGCGCATTATGCGATCTTCGAGGAGAACCACGTACTTACGCTGGACTGGGAGATCAAAAAAGGCACGCTCACGGATTACGAGCCGACCTATACAAAAGAAGTAACCTTCGGCGCTGCGCAGCAGTTTGATATCACGCCTGATCTCTTCGGCCTGCCTGCATATGACGTTGAACACTTCAATGTTCAGGACCCGTCTAGTACGATAGAAGACGATCCGCTGCTTACAAACCGGACGATCCTCTCTAACGGAGGCATTAACTACGAGCTGCGTGCGACGACAATCGAAGATGTGAACAACAATGTTACGTCTGAGCGCACGCTGACCTATCTGTATGATAACTACGAAGCCTTTACGGTCAAGCTTATCATCAAGGTCATCGCCAAGACGACCAACAGCGACACGCTTAAGATCACTGTCCCCAATGAAGTCACCTACGGCACGACTGTCAACCCCTCCGTCGGCGACACCAAACCGGCAGACGCAGGCGAAGTCACCTTCAAGTTCTTCGACAAGGACGGCAAGCAGGTTACTGACCAGCCGTTCCCCGTCGGCGAATATAAGGTCACCGCGATCTGCGAGGACAGCAGCACCATCTACACCGCAGAAAAGTCCTTCAAGGTCGTTCCTTACGAACTCAAGGACGAGAACGTCACCCTCGGCAGCGATCTTGCCTACACCGGCATCGAACAGACCCAGACCGTGACTGTCACAGTTGACGGCAAGACCCTGACTGTCGGCACGGACTACACTGTCACCGGCCTGACCGCCACCGAGCCGGGCACGTATACCGTTACCGTCACCGGCACGGGCAACTACAACGGCACGGCCAGCAAGAACTTCGCCATCGCGCAGGCCTACCTGAGCGTGGAAAATCAGACCGTCACGCACTTCCGCACCGAGACGGATGCAAAGTCCTACGCGGTTCCGGCCGATATGTTCCTCGCTGACGAGAAAGAAACCGGCTTTACCATCACGGTCACCGATTACGCCGGCGACGCGATCTTCACGACTGCCCCGGCTGTCGATGGCACCAATGTCAACTATAAGCTGAACGGCACAGTGGGTACGGCGTTCGTTGAAGTCAAGGTCAAGCCTGATTCGTCGAACTATGCAAATGCATCCTTTACTCTGACCTTCGTGGTCAATGACAAAGAGAACGTCTCCGGCAGCATCTCCTTCCCGGATGGCTCCGCTGTCTACACCGGTACTGGCATCAAGTACGAGAATGCGACCATTTCCGGCTATTCCGGCACGCTGCGCTATGGCTACACGCCCAACGCCTCGACCGGCGCTTCGCTTGACGCCTCCGGCCTCCCGCTGACTGTCGGCACCTACACCGTCACTGCGACCTACTCCGATGCAAGCAGCTACGGTTACAAGACCGCGACCTTCACCATCACCAAGGCGACCCCGACCGGCACGCCCGGCTACACAAAGCTCGAAACGAGCGGCAAGACCCTTGCCGACGCCAAGCTCACCGTCGGCACCATCCGCCCGGCTGGCACCATCGCGTGGGATCTGCCTCTCACGACCGTACTTGAGGACGGCAAGGCGTACGCATGGACGTTCACCCCGAACGACACGCACAACTACACCATCCTCACCGGCACGCTCGTTCCCTATGTCGACGACGGCATGGATTACATCCCCGGCGTGATCGGCGGCAATACGGGCAGCTTCAACTTCCATGACGTGAGCCGCCTTGACTACTTCTACGACGCTGTCAAGTGGGCCGCAGAAAACGGCATCGCCTCCGGCACGGGCCGCTACACCTTCTCGCCCAACGCCGTCTGCACCCGCGCACAGACCGTCACCTTCCTCTGGCGCGCAGCCGGTTCCCCGCTGCCCAGATATCGTGTCTGCCCGTTCACGGACGTGCAGCCCAGCGATTATTACTACAACGCAGTCCTCTGGGCTGTTGAGCAGGGCATCACCACCGGCCTCAATGCCACCACCTTCGGGCCTGACGTAACGGTCACCCGCGGCCAGGTCGCAACGTTCCTCTACCGCGCCGCCTCCGCCGCCAAGCCCAACACGTTCAACCCCTTCGCGGATGTCAAGACCACGGCGTACAACTACGACGCCATCCTCTGGGCCTATGACAACCGCATCACCACCGGCACCAGCGACACGACCTTCAGCCCGGATGCCTACTGCACCCGCGCCCAGATCGTGACCTTCCTGTACAGATACTATCAGGGCCGCTGAACAAATTTAAACGGGGCCCGGGCCACAAAAACACTCCCCCCCCCCCCCCTTTCCCCCCTACCATATAAACCACAAGGCGACAAATCGCCGGGGTATCGTGAAGATACGCCCGCCGTGCAATGCACCGGGCGGTTGTCATTTCATTATAACGAAAAACGTGGGAAAAGCAAACCGATATTTTCACAAAAAATAGCGGAGGCTCTTGTACAAATCGTCAAAAGTTGCACAAAAACCGCTCCCGGAAGGCGCTCCGGAAGCGGTTTGGTGAGTCAGCGTTCCGGGTTCCAGTCGGAGGGCCCGCCGCCGAAGCGGTCGTCCGTGTGGAATTCCCCGTCGTCCCGGGGCGGCTGACAGCCCACGCCGGACATCTGCTTGATGGCCTGGAAGTAGCCGATATCCGTCTGCTGGATATAGGGCATGATCCAGATGCTCAGGATGCCCAGCGTCAGGCCGCACAGGATGATCCAGCCCAGAAAGCTGAGATCCAGCACAAACAGCTCCCACTTGTGGCCCCGTGTCTGGGCCTTGCTCATGTTGATGGCCTCCATCACGCCCATCTCCGGATTCTCACACAGATTATACAGGGCGAAGCGATAGCGGTATCCGGCGATGATGCCGGGGATGATGAACAGCAGCGACCACAGGAACACGAAGATATACTGCACGATCTCCAGCAGGATGATCTTGCCCGCAAACAGGAATCCGTCAAACAGGGTGGTGTAGGGGGTGATAAGCCCCTTGCGCACGTTCATGGTGTACAGGATATACCCCGCGCCCAGCACCGCCGTCACCAGTGATATCACGATGGAGACGAACCACACCGCCGGCGTCGGCAGGTGCAGGATGGGCTCCGTTCCCCGCAGATACACCGCCGCCTCCGGCATGTAATCCGCCAGATAGCCGTATACCTCCGTCTGAGGGCTGCCGGACACCAGATAGTCGATGCCGTCCAGCATCAGTCCGATGGCCAGATAGATCAGCGTGAACACATAGGCCGACTCCTTGGCGTTTTTGGTGATGGCCTTGGCCTCATATTTCAATTGTACCCGATCGAGCATAAGAAAAAGCTCCTTTCCATGGCTGCAATGACTTCCTTCTACTGGAAAGCCGCCGGAGACGCTCCGCCGCTTTCCTCAATATATTGTATCACGGGAAGAATGGGAACGCAAGACCAGAAAATTTGAGAGAAAATTGGGTTTAGTTACCGACAAAAAAGACAAATTTTCAGGAAGAATTCCCGCATAACACTGGACAACAGCGAGTTTTTGTTGTATGATAAAACGCAGTGTGAGGTGGTATCTCACCACCTGAAGTAGCCGATGGTGAAGATCAGGCGTGCGGACTTGGAACCCCCGCGCGTGTGATACTCACCATCAGATACGAATGCAGTAAGATGAGGTGAAGACAATGGCACAAGCTTTCTTTGGCGGCGTTCATCCCAATGACATGAAGGCCGCGACCAATGAAAAGGCCATCGAAAAGCTGGAAGCTCCGGCTGAGGTGGTCATCCCCATGTCTATGCACATCGGTGCGCCTTGCAAACCCATTGTTGCAGTGGGCGACAAGGTAAAAATTGGACAGAGGATCGGCGAACCCGGCGGATTCGTATCCGCCCCCATCCACGCCAGCGTGTCCGGCACGGTCAAGGCTGTGGAACCCCGCCCCTATTCCATGGGCGGCACCATGATGTCCGTGGTGATCGAGAACGATTTCCAGGACACCATCAGCGAAGACGTGAAGCCCGCGGCTGACCCCGAGAACCTGACGGGTGAGCAGCTGGTGGAGATCGTCAAGAACGCAGGCATCGTCGGCCAGGGCGGCGCTACCTTCCCCACCCACGTGAAGATCTCCTCCGCGCTGGGCAAGGTGGACTACGTCATCATCAACGCCGCCGAGTGCGAACCCTACATCACCGGCGACCACCGCACCTGCCTGGAGCGTCCCGATCAGGTCATCAAGGGCGCTACCGTGCTGGCCAAGTGCTTCGGTCTGGACAAGGTGTACATCGGCATCGAGGCCAACAAGCAGAACGCGGCCGACGTGCTGAACGCCAAGATCCAGGAGCTGAACGCTCCCGTGGTGGTGGAAGTGCTCCACACCCGTTACCCCCAGGGCGCTGAGAAGCAGCTGGTGCAGGCCGTGTCCGGCCGGCAGGTGCCCTCCGGCAAGCTGCCCGCCGATGCAGGCTGCTGCATCTTCAACCTGAACACCACCTGCGCCATCTACCGTGCTGTGTACGAGGGCATGCCCGTGGTCAGCAAGATCGTCACCGTGTCCGGCTCCGGCGTTATCGAGCCCAAGAATATCGAGTGCCCCATCGGCACCCCCATTTCCAAGCTGTTCGACGCCTGCGGCGGCCTGAAGGATGAGACCTATAAGCTCATCATGGGCGGCCCGATGATGGGTCTGGCCCAGTACAGCGTGGACGTGTCCGTCGGTAAGGGCACCGGCGCCATGCTGGCCTTTGCCGGTGAGGAGGAGAAGTACGAGGAGAATCCTCAGTGCATCCGCTGCGGCAAGTGCGTGGGCGTGTGCCCCATCCGTCTGGAGCCCGTGTTCATGTACAAATATCTGATGAAGGGCGACGTGGAGACGTGGCAGAATACGCTGCACGGCATGGACTGCATCGAGTGCGGCGCCTGCACCTACACCTGTCCCGCCCGCCTGCCTCTGACCCATGCGTTCCGTCTGGGCAAGCAGCAGGTCAACAACGCGAGAATGGCCGCCAAGGCCAAGGCGGAGGCCGAGGCAAAGGCCGCCGCTGAAAAGAAGGAGGCGTAAACCATGACTGATTACAAGAATCTGAAGCTGATCGCGTCCTCCTCCCCCCATATCCGTTCCAACGAGAACACCCGCTCCATCATGCTGGACGTGATCATCGCCATGCTGCCTGCGCTGGTCTGGGCCATCTATAACTTTGGCTTCAAGGCGCTGATCTCTGTGGCAGTGTCCGTTGTGGCCTGCCTGTTCTGGGAGTGGCTGTACCGTAAGCTGCTGAAGAAGCCCCAGTCCATCGGCGACCTGTCCGCCGTTGTCACCGGTATGCTGCTGGCATTTGTATGCCCGCCTGAGCTGCCCTGGTGGACGCTGGTCATCGGCGCGTTCTTCTCCATCGTTGTGGTCAAGCAGCTCTACGGCGGCATCGGCTGCAACTTCCTGAACCCCGCTCTGGCCGGCCGTGCCATTCTGCTGGCCAGCTATGCCACCTGGATGACCACCTGGGCCATTCCCCAGATCCGTCCCGATGTCACCTCCGCCGCCACCCCCATGACCATCATGAAGGAGGGCACCGAGGAGGCGTTCACCACCCTGATGAGCAACTACTCCATCGGCGATATGTTCCTGGGCAAGGTCGGCGGCTCCCTGGGTGAGGTCTCCGCCCTGTGTCTGCTGGTGGGCGGTGTCTACCTGCTCATCCGCAAGGTCATCTCCTGGCAGATCCGG
>ERZ859738.781-NODE-781-length-18700-cov-3.177206_pt1 | contig 18700 bp, 21 predicted proteins | sample MGYA00510122_ERZ859738 | MGnify/ENA primary metagenome ERZ859738 (study PRJEB30046, sample SAMN00715139) | human gut metagenome | study: EMG produced TPA metagenomics assembly of the A metagenome-wide association study of gut microbiota in type 2...
CATATTCGTCTTGAGAGCCGATCCAGATTTTTTTACGGTTGTCTTCGTCATTCCAATCTTTGACGGTATCGGCATACTCTTTGGCTTGTGACAATACATATTGATCGGCAGTGGCGAAATCGGTCCGGATACTCTCTTCGCGTTGGGAGGTATAGCTTTGAGCATTGGCTAAAGTGGTGCTATCTCCTTGATCGGCGTAGGCTTGTGCCTCTTGGAGAACCACCGTGTCGGCCTGGGCGAAGTCCTGACGGATGATCTCTTCTCGTTCATCCGTATAGGCTTTCGCAGAGTTCAAAATCACCTGATCGGCCGCTGCAAAGTCCTGACGGATGATCTGCTCCCGTTGATCGGTGTAATCTCGGGCTTGGACGAGTATCCACTCGTCGGCCGAGGTGATGCGATCCAGCGAGGAGGAGATGTAAACCGAAGAGATGGTAATCCTGTTGCCCTGCTCATCCACGTAATCGGTGCCGATGTCGTTGGCCTCAGAAGAGCATTCGACTAACTCAAAGACGGCGCAAGTGTTATGAGTGTATGTGAGCAGAGTGTCGGGGTCGGCCATGCTGGGCTGCTTGTAGCGCAGCCGGGCATCCCAGATTCCAATTGTCTGCTGACTGATAGCGGGAAAGAGTATGATAATCTTATTCCCGCTGATGGTGTAGTCCGGCTTGATGGTTAGCTGTTTACGACTGCAATACAGTTCTACTTCGATCTCTGAACAGTTGTCGAAGGAGAGCGGTTGGTCGGCGCTGTAAAGAGCCCAGACCAAACGGACATCGTTTCCGATTCTTACTTTGGCTGTTGGCATGGTTTATTTGGTCCAATAGGATTTAGACAGTTCGATCAGTGTGGTGGCCCGCTCCTCTCCGAAGGTGGTTGCCGTCAATCCCGCCGTCTGGTAGATGACTGCCGGATAGAGCAGCTTACAGAAGGAGATTTTGTTCTCTTCGATCTGCGGTACCGGGTTGTATTTGGCCATTTCAATCTGGGCGGTTTCATCTTTTGAGCCGTAGGCCTCCAGTCGGTATCCTTCGGGGGATTGCACGACGGCGACAATCGGCCGTTCGTCGTTGCCTCGCACGCCGGCCCATTTGCACTGCAGCTGCAAATAGGAGGGTGAAGAGTCGGTGATGGCAGCCAACACCGGAATGGTCCAATCGCTCATCTTGAAGATCACCAAGCGTAAAAAGTCGTCGGGTAGGGGGAGCGTAGCGACATTCCCTCTCCAGGTGATCTCCGAGGCTATGGAGGGGGCATCTCCCATCAGATCGGCCGAAGCGTTGAGCGACACGGTACGAACGGCATCGACGACCTTTTGGCGGATGATGTCGTTGAGCGATAGTGTGTTTATGTCACGAATCAGGTCGGCCGTCATCTCGTTTTCGTCCAGCGTTATGCGCACATCGGAGAGGATGCCTTCGAGCAGATATTGCATGGCTACTGTAAATTGGGGAAGGAGATACCTTGATTTTTGGCAGCCTCGAGTAGGCCGGAACGGGTGCGCAGCTGTGTGGTTGGCACGCCTCGCTCTTTGAGTATGTGTTTGGCATCGGACAAGGAGGTCACCTCAGCATAGATCTGCGCTTCGGATTCGTTAGAAGGGGCCTCGATGGCTGGATCCGATGTGGGGAGCTCGTTGGGGGTGGACTCGAGGGGCTCGGCCGTAAACAACACTCCACAGTCGGGATGGTGGTTGAGCTGCTCGATCTCCTGCGGATCGCCTGTGATGTAGATTGATCCTCCCGTGGAGAGCGATTCAAAACGGATGTGACGACGTTTGCCGTCGATCCGGATATTGAACGAGATGTCGGAATGGCTTTTGTATTTGATTCTCATAGTCTGTTTTGGGTTGAATGGTATCAAATAAGCCCCTCCCCACTGTTGGGAAGGGGCTCGAACAAGAGAAAGGAACTTCGTTTAGGCCGTTGCGAGTTTGATGCGCGCGTGGGCTTTTTTGTAACGGAGATACAGGCAGCACACCTCCCGCAATACGGTAGCATCGGTATTGCGGATACCTGCACTCTTCAGATCGAGAACGTTCCGTTCCCAGTTGATGTGTACCTTCTTGGTCAAGTAGGTGGGGTCGATGGCCAATCCGTAGTCGGCCATGCCATTTTGGTCGAACAGCTCGTGATGCATCACCAGCACCTCTCCGAAGTCGGTGTCAAAGGACTTGAATTTGAGGTTCCACACCTCTACGCTCTCCTTCAGTCGGAACTTTTCGGAGGTGATTTTGCTCAGTGCAGCCAGCAGGTTCGAGCCGGCGAAGAGCACCTTGCGTTTGTTGCCCACGCCGGTGCCGGTGAAGAGATCCTTCGCCAGATCTACCAGCTCATCGTCCGAGACGACAGCTTCGCTCTTGTCGCTGTCCCAGGTGCCGAGCGTGATGTCCTTGCCGGCTTGCCACCAAATACCTTCGGTGAACCAGGTGTTGTTCTTCTTGCGCGGATGTTTGATCTTGCCCTTGACGCCGAACAGGAAGGAGTTCTCCTGACCTAAACGCATGTCATAGACGCTGTCCTCCTCCAGATCACTGAAGGTCCAATCCACCTCTTTGAGTGCGATTTTGTCGAAGGTGGACTGCTCAACCTGCATCATGAAGTTCTGGCAATACTGCGTCTCCGGGGTCGGAATGTTCGAGAATACGGCGGTCTGGGCATCCAGCTCGGCGCAGGCCTTGCCCAAACGAATCAGTACCGTATCCTGAGCGATGGCCGGCAGCATGGTGGGCTGTCCGTCACTGGCCTTGAGGCCGTTCACTGCATAGACTACCGGCTGGCCGTTTGAGTCGCTGGCCCCGATCACATGCAACATCAGATCTTCCGTGCTGGGTTGACCCTCTTCGCCATTGATGTAACCTTTGATGCCTACCACGCGAATGGTGTCCGACTCATCGAACATTGATGCGTCGGTCACCTCCAAGGTGGTCGAGGTGCCGCTGGATTGTTTTTCGAAGGCGGTCTTCACGGTGGTCTTGATCGGTTTGGTGCCGACAGAGTAGTATTTTACCTCCATTGAGTCGCATTCGATCGCCTTGCCATAGCGCGAGATCTGATCGATAGGGGTGGCCATGGGGCGAATGCGTGTAATCCGTTTGTCGATGTCGGAGAGATACATCTCCGGGATGGCCTCTCGACCGACGGTCTCGGTCAGACCTCCCTCATTTCGAGAGACGGTTTTACCGGCATCGGGAAGGTCTGCAATGACGGCATCCGCCATGCAGACGCCCTGGGTGACACCGCATGCCAGTGCCATCAGAAACAGTACCAAGCTACCCAAATAGCTCCATTTGAAATTTTTCATACCTGATTTTGTTAAGTTTGATAATTATTGAATGTTGAGTTTTGTTAGCTGCGCTTGATTCTGTTCATGCGCCCGCGAGTCCATATATCTTCATCGGTTGCGAAGCGATCCAAGGCTCCATAGTCGGGGCGTTTGGGTGGTCGCACGTCGCTGCCCTCTCCGCCCAACATGGGAGGTACCCCCTCCGGGACGGTCATCTTCCGTTTGTTGGCATCGATCTTGGCGTTGCGTCCGCGCACCTCGCCCTCCATGGCGGCCGTGCTCCAGATCTTTATCGTAGTTCATCGCCTTGAACATCACCTGCCAGGTCTCTGGGGCCACCTTGCTGAGGATGGCATCATCCACAATCTGGGCAAAACGCTCAAAGACCTCGTTGGCCTGTTCGTCGGTGTAGCCGCCCTGCTGCTGCACCTTCTCCAAGTTGTCAAGTGAGGCGGCCAAATTGGTTTGTGCCTGCTCTTCAAGCTCCTTCTCTTTCATCTGGCGGGCGAGGTACTCCTGGCGAGCTTTGGCAAATTTCTCCTGCATGTCGGGGTCGTCCAACGCTTCGCGGAAGTCATCGCCAAAGGCTCGGATGAGCTGCACGACGGGATCTTCCCCTTTGCGCCAGTTCATAAGAAAGGCGGCAGAGCGAGGATCCGAAGCAAACAGATTGGTGATGGCCTCGTCATTTTTTTTCCGTTCGGCAATATCCTTGTCGTACGTGTCGAAATCTTCGGCGATACGGTTGTAGATCTTTTCGTCATCTTCGAAATCCTCGTCCGGGTGACTCTTTTTGAGGCGGGCGATGATCAACTCCTTTTTGGATGGAGTTTCACTTTGGGCGATGATCCCTTCAGGTGGAGTCATCCTGCTATTTTCCTCTTTATACATAATGAGCTTGTTTTAAGCGTTTTTGGCTGTTGTTCCTGAAGCAAAAATAGATGGGGGCCTGCCTCGAAAAGTACATCTGTTAATTTTGTGATAGAATCCTACCTTATAAGCTGCTCTGTGCGGGAGAAATAGCTGCTCAGTCCTGTATATCAATAATATAATGTGAATATAAAGAGGGGAAGGCAGTCAGCCTTCCCCGTTTGTTCAGGTAACTTTGTGTATTAAGCTGTTTTACATGCCGATACGCAGGGTTTTCGAATACCGTTCCGAACGCGATCAGGACTTATTGAACGCCTACCGGCGTCAGATTGCACTGACCTCCGGCCCTATCCGGTTGAGGGAGGTGATGTGCCGTGTGGTGAACTCCCCCTCGTCGAGATTTTGGGTCTCACCGGAGCGGGCCATGCGAGTCATATCCAGCATGGAGCAGGGAAATCGCTTAGAGGGGATGATGCGCAACAAGCGGATTATGTTCCGCGAAATCTATCGGCGTGTGCACCTGCTCAGAGAACGTCCCCCATATCGACAATTACCTTTAGTGGAGGTGGTGCAGATGGTGGTTGAGCAGCCCGCCCCCTCCTTCTACATGACGCCACAGAGCGCCATTGTGATCATGCACCACATCCGAAAACGCCGCAAACAATGCAACAGTTCAGAATCCCGTTCATAGTCTTGCTGTTGGTTCTTTTCCTACTACCCGTATCGCCGGATCAGGCGGGAGCCGTGAGTGGAGGGCCCCTATGGTGCTATGTAGTGTATATGTTTTTTCATGCTAACCTGTTTCATCTGTTGGGTAACTGTTTGTCGGTGTATTTAGTATGGTACTTTCGTTCCGATCCCCCCCCTTTGTGGTAGCAGCTTCGCTCTACGGGGTGGCGTTGCTGGCTGCGCTGATCACCTGCACTGATACTCCGACCGTAGGGGCTTCGGGTGTCGTCTTTGCCTCGGTGGGCTTTCGTCTGAATCGTTGCCGCCGGAAATTATTACAGCTAAGCGGGAGATGTATCTGTGCTACGTGCGTGAAGAGGACGGTGACTTTTGCTAAATCTTTAGTTTAGTAATAATTCATTCAATGCATTGATAATGCAACAGCAAAGAACCCCGGGCTTGTGGAATGTTCAGATAAAAACCTTCGGCAAGTTGACGACCGGAAATACTTTGAGTGTGTTTAGTGTTGTCATTATACAGATTATAGATTTTCCCAGGATCGATACCTTGCAGATATACTTTGATGCGGTCCACATTGGATTCAGGACGGCGAAAAGCCATCACAATACCTGAATTATCCGAAGGACAATGCATTTGGTATGCTATCCAGATTTTGTCGGAAAAAGCGTCAATAATGCCGGTTAATGGGTAATAATCTTCGAGATAATAATGACGATATTTTTTGAATGTAGCAATGGCTTGTTGAATGTCGGGTAAACTGAGTCTGTTCGTGGTAATATCGAAGTTAGAGACTTGACATGCACCCATATTTGACCGGACCGAGTAATTGTCTGTATCTGAAATTCCTGAGCCATGTTGTGCTAAGAAGAAACTTAGTCCGTAGAAATGACCCTGCTTGCCAGTGGGTTCGTCGTATTGGTAATCGGTCCGCCAGAGAGGGACGCTGCGCGACATCATTTCCAGGTCGATTCGTCGTCCACCTGCCGCACAGTTGTCTATCAACAAATTAGGGAATCGATCCAACAGATAGTCCCAAAATGCATACAGCCCTTCAATATGACGGATTTCCATCATGCCGATTCGGTCGGGATCTTCATTAGCTTCCCAGAACGGTTTCCCGGGGTGGTTGAAATCCTGTCGATAAATATCGATACCTACTTCTTCGATCATGTCTCCCACATGGTTTTGCAACCAGTTGAGTGCTTCAGTATTACCCAAATCAAGTAGGGCCGAATTGCGGATCGGAGAATGGAGCAGCCATTCGGGATGTTGTACGGCTAACCATGATCCTCGGCTGACTCGTTCAGGTTCAAACCATAGCAAAAATTTTGTATTTAGGCGGTGGGCCTCATCGGCAATCGGTTTTAATCCGCGAGGATAGCGAGTGGAGTCAGGGACCCAACTACCAACGCAGTCACACCAGTCGTATACAGGGGCTCCACTGTCGGCATACCAACCGGCATCCAGCCAAAAGCATTCGGGCATGATGCCGAATTGTTTGTAGCGTCGTATCAATGCGATATCCATTTCTTCGGTTAAGCAACCACCTTCGGTACAAGGTTTGGGACCGAATGCTGGAAATCCACTGGCATATGGATAATGTACAGGGTCCCCGTCTATTTGTCGGCTGTGGCAAGTTTGTTGGAATCGGCGGAATTTATTCTGTCCTTGCATAAAAGTGATCCCTTCCCAGAACATCAGACAGATCATAGGAGTACGGATCGTTTCACCAGGCTTGAGATAAAGTCGGAAGCGTTCCATGCCTGAATGCAGAGAGACTGTCTCGTTGTTCGAGACAGCCAGGTTAGCCTGCCAGCCTCCAGTCCAACCTACAGCGACCAATACTCCTCTTTGTTGTCCAGGCGCCATTAGGTTGAAAAACGGCAGTGCCGTATTGTCGGAGGAGCGTCCACCTTGAGGTGCCAAATGTAAAGGAGAGGATGTTAGCGTATCAATAGAAACCATAAAATCCGCTTTTGAACCACAGCTGCCTCGTGCATGCAACAAAGTGAATGCTCCTTTTTTACGACTTTCATATGTTTGATTCAAAACCTTGAATTCATCCATAATCGGAGTGTTTGTCTTAGAAGTGTTTGTTAGTCGTATAACCCACTCCACAGCATTGAATTCTTTGAAACCAGTAACAGTACATTCGATTTTGAGTCCAGAAACTGGGTCTTGATACGTGATCAACTTTTGGATGGCTTTTGGAGTGGAGGTAGAGAGTTCTTCACAGTTATATTTCCAGTGAGTGATAAAGTTTTGAGAGTTGATGTTATTGTATCGGAATGAGAAGGGGGGAAGCTTCCCCTTGGCGAAATGAACGTTGATCCATTGGGTGACGTCTACAATGTTGTCGAGATGAGCTGTGTTTTGGGCATGAAGTATGTTTGAAAATCCGAGAAGATAAAGCGAGAGAAAAAATATGCTGTAGAGTCTTGATAAGTGGGTTCTCAAATCATTCATAGTTGGTAAGTTTAGGTTTTTGATGCACCGAATGCATGTGTCAGGTATATAAAGATAACCCGTTGGTAGAATTAAATATGCGCATGTTTAACCCTACAAACAGGATGTATGTTAGTATTCCAAGATTTTTATATTTACAGGATACATATCAGGTAAAGTTTTTATATTGCAATCAATAAAATCTTGACCATGAAATAATTTAATTACAACTGGAGGAAACCACATAAAACCATTTTGTGGATCTACAGCTATCCAACCATAGTTATTAATATAACATTCTGCCCATGCATGACTACCTTGAAAATTCTTCTGGGGCATGTAAGCCATACCTACTGCCATATGACAAGGAATTCCAATTTTACGCATTAAAGCGATGAACAAATTTGAATATTCACTGCAAGTGCCTTTGCCTCTTTCTAAGATCGTTTCAACGCCTAAGGTAGTACAAGTACCTTTGTCTAATTTTTGTGCTAGTTCATTATCAAATTCTATTCTTTCCGAAGAATATTTCAAAGCATGTTTTATTATTTCGATAGTTAGAGAGTCTTTTATATTAATGATAGAGTCAGCAATATTTTGTATTTCAGGATGATTGTAATTTGTTAATAATGTTGGTTCGAGATATTTTTTGATATTTGTAGGATAATTTTGAATTATTGTAATTACCAAGTTTACATTTACTTTGGTGAAAGTAAACACTAAAATATAAAAAAATGTTAGTTTTCGAAAAATAATTTAGAAAATATTCATTTCGTTTCATTTTTGATCATTATGTGTTTCGTAAGAACAGGAATGCAGTGGAGAATATTGCCTCGAACTTTGCGTCAGGACAAATATTACTATTTCCGCAAGTGGATGAATGAGGTTATTGAAAAACGATCAAAAATATATAAACATAAAGGAATACAACAATTTACATCTTCATCAATCTCTCAATAAAAGGATTTGACTGATGAAAAGTGAAAGGAAGCATAGCGCTGTTCATTACTTTTCTTTTGACAAACGGTTTGATGAAACGATGAGGAATGTGTTTTGTAATGATTCTCAATGTATAGCAATTTTTATACGTCAACAAATCTGCCAGCTAAGTGGCTGTAGAAAATGTCACTATTCGCAAGCAGGTCGGTCGGATATTCGATCTGCCGACAAGCGGATAGATGTCATATCGACAAAAAGAAAGGGTATGCCGATAGCCACTAACACTTACGCAGGCTTTGAGGAACAGAAAAGCCATAGCTCGTTAGGGTATTTTCTTCACGCAGTGCACGTACCGCTAAAATCGCCCCAATGAGCCAACGGGGTTATACTCCTCTAGCCTTCCCGTTTGCTTCCAACGGAGCAGCAAGATTTCCTTTGAGTTACTCCGAAGTCGGAACTCTGTTTTTCAATGGTCGCTAGTTTGTGTTTTGAGCAGACCAAAACCACTTGACCCCATCCCGTTGGTCTTTACATGATGAATCAAGCCGTTCTCTTTATTGTCATTTCGACTTTCGCTTTGCTTCATTCAACAACTCTTTACTCTTTTTCTTAACTAAAGCTCTCTTGAATTTTTTTGTGTAATTTTACGTTGAACAGGCATTGGTAATACAGGAACAATGATATTTCCAATTTCCGATGGCTTACAATGTTGAAAGTGCCCCATCAGCGTACAGAAATAATCGTTTGGGAAACTGAATAATTGAATTAAACGTAATGGAACATGATTATAGAAATCAAAAAAACGGATTATCCGATTCTTATGGATATTTGGGGAAGTGCCGTACTGAATACGCACGATTTTTTGAAACAGGAAGATTTTTTGTATTACAAAGAGCATCTTCCTGCCTATTTTCAGTATGTTGCCTTGTATGGATGTGAACAAGACGGCCGTCTGGTTGGATTTATAGGAGTAGCAGAGAATAACATTGAAATGTTGTTTATTCATAACGACTATCGAAAAAAAGGTATTGGCAAGAAGTTAGTAATGTATGCTATTAAAAAATTGCAAGTGTACAAAGTTGATGTGAACGAACAAAATATACAGGCTGTAGGTTTTTACCTGCATATGGGATTTTCGGTTATAACCCGTTCTGATTTGGATGCAGAAGGGAAAGCGTATCCGATTTTGCACATGCAGCGATAAGACATTGAACTATTACTGACCGTAAAACGAAAAATGATCCAACAATGAATATCAGAATAAGGCAAGAAGAAAGTACAGAATTACCGGCTATCTGTAAACTGATAGAAGCAGCTTTTGCAGATATGCAGGAAAGCGACCATCAGGAACATCATTTAGTGGAAAAACTGCATAAGTCCGATACATATATTCCGGAACTGTCGTTAGTTGCGAAAACAGATCAAGAAGATATAGTAGGATATATTTTGTTGACAAAAGTGGAAATCGTTTCAGAAAGTGAAGTCCATACATCTTTGGCTGTAGCTCCGCTTGCCGTTCTTCCTGAATACCAGAATAGAGGCATAGGAGGAATGTTACTTAAAGAAGCACATAAAAGAACTGCCGCACTTGGATATGGAACAGCAGTACTGCTTGGGCATAAAGACTATTATCTGCGTTTTGGTTACCGCCAAGCAGCAGACTATGGTATCACGTTTCCGTTTGATGTGCCTTCTGGATATTGTCAGGTTATCGAACTGATACCTGATGCATTGAAAAGCATTAAGGGAATTGTACGTTACCCAGCTGTTTTCTTTGAATAAAGAGAAATCGGTTCAGTCTGTATGTTCCAAACTTAACAGGGCATACAGAACTGAACCAATATATTTCATTGTACCGCTTTGTTATCCGAAAAGCAGGAAGCATTTATGCGGTATACCTTATGAGGCATTTCTTCTCCACGATAATGCTTGACAACAGAATCAATCGGTATCATACCATTCCTTATCGCAACTTTTTGTGATGCAATATTGTTGTCACGGATTATTGAATACATTGCATCGAAATGCAATGCACTGAATCCATAATCCCGACATGCCGTAGCAGCTTCTATTGCATATCCTTTGTGCCAATGTTTGTAGGCCAGAAGATATCCGACTTTCGGAACCAACATATCATTGTATTCCTGCATCGTTATTCCGCATTGCCCAATCATTTCACCGTTCTTTTTCAGCACGATAGCCCAAAGACCGAATCCGAAATCTTTATAACGTTGGAGCTGCTTTTGCATCCACATGGAAGTTTCCCGTTCATCGAAAGCTCCGTTGTAGGCATACATCATTTTTTCATCCTGTAAAATCATACGGAGAGAATCCATATCCGAGATGTCCATTTCCCGCAATAGCAGTCTTGGGGTTTCTAAAATGACTTGTTTCATACAGACAGTAATTTTATTTATCCGTTCCTATCCAGGTCCATTTGTGCCAGATGTACTCCAAAGGCCCCTGTTTGTGTTTGCCAAGCCACCATTTACAGAAAAGAACCTGCAGAAAGAATGTGAACAGACCGATCAGCAGGCTGACGGTATATCCGCAATATGGAGCAAGGTACAGCCCGAATGGGAAATAGATAGCTGCTCCGATAATGGACTGTGTGGTGTAGTTCGTCAGGCTCATCTTGCCATAAAACCGCAGATTGCCCACCAGTTTGCTGAATGTCCTATTCTGATACAGAATGACGAAGGATGCGACAAGCACCAGTGTAAAGGCAAGTTTCTGCCACATGTCGAAAGCGGTTCCGGCAGACTGCTGCACAATAGCGTCATTCTTCATGATAAGGTCTTTCAGCGTGTACAGCGGTGCAAATGATATGGCAGCTACAATCAGTGTCTTTACCCATATACGAAGATTCTTTTCCGATGAAACGAAAAGCTGCTTTCTTCCGATATAGAAACCGAGCAGGAACAGTCCGGCTGTCTGGAAAAAACGTCCGGCATTGATTGCCCAGAACAAGCTTGCTTTCTGACCCAGTGTGATGTTTCCCAACAGAAAATCTCCAAAATTTCCGGCTTTGGTATATGCTGCCACTTCCGCATACATTTCTCCGACTTTCAGGTCCGGTAACTGATGAGCCGGATTGAACAGGTTCGCCACATAGTGATACCATTCAACAGGTTGCAGTAAAAAGAGAATGGAAGTTATCAGAATCGCTCGGTCGCTCCAATTGCGTGTCAGGAAAAGGACAAGGCTTACTACAGCGAACAGCAGAAGTACATCACCGGCCGGGAAGAAGGCTGCATTCAATATGGCAAAACCCACCAGAAGCACCATGCGCCAAAGAAAGCGATAACCAAAATCTTTCCCCTGTTTCTTCTGGTTGCTGGTCTGAATGTAGAATGTAAACCCAAACAGCAGGGCAAAGATAGCGTATGCCTTTCCTGCAAAAAGGCTAAAAATCCCATTGAATACTCCCTGATCCAGCGCATTCAGCCATCCCGGAGAACTGTCAGGATATACCGGGAAAATGAAGTGTTCCAGATTATGAACCAGGATAATGGCCATCACGGCAAAGCCGCGCAGGGCATCCACAACCTCTATACGAGGACTTTTTTTATAAGTTGTTCCATGTTTATTTGTTGAGTAATTGTTTGATTTTCTTGTTTATCGGTTTCTCAAAATAACGGTATGAAAGCAGACTAAGCAGAATGATAATGACAAATAATACAGGTACTGAATAATACCATTCTATCCTTAAAGCCGCAGTCTTTTGCCATTCCGCGTAAGATAGCAATACGAAAAGGTGTATCAGATAGAAACTGTAGCTTATCTTTCCACCCGTTACCATCAGACGGTTGTTCAACAGTCGTGAAATGACGCCTTTCTGCAAAGCGAAACTGATAATCACCATCGCTACAGGCAGCCAGTAATAACAGGAATAGCGGTACACTTTGGAAATATCGGAAGCGTACAGGTAAAAACCATAAATACGGCTACAGACACAATCTCCATGATGTTGCCTTGCCGTGCTGTGATATTCCTGCTTTTCAGATGTTCATATAGCCGGAACAGCAACATACCGAGTATGAAATCCGGGAAACGGGTTATCGGATTGACATACCAGTATCCTTTTATTTCTTCCGGTGGTGTCAGGTACATGCCGACAACGACCGCTATCGCCATAACAAGAAACACATAAAGCAGTTGTCTGTAACGCTTTGCCAGCGGTATTAGGAACGGAAAAGAGAAATAAAACAGCTGCTCGCAGCACAGGCTCCATGAAGGACTGTTGAATGAAAAGAAGTAGTCCGCCTTGGGAATATAGGCATTGGTAAGGGTCAGGGAAGTCAGAAAATGTGCCAGCCTGTCCATTACGCCGGATGCCACGACATAGTTTCCCAAAACGGCTGCCACAAACAGCGTCAGCCAGTGCAGGGGATATACACGTGCGAAACGGGCGACCCAAAACGTCCTTCTATCCGTCTTGTTCTCTTCCAGTTTATGTTGATAGTTATATGCGATGATACAACCGCTCAGTACGAAAAAGAATCTGACTCCTACAAATCCTTCCTTAGAAGAAATGCGTACTGAAAAAGTCGTCTATAACATAGCAATGCGCCCCAAAAACCATCATGGCAAAAATGAGACGCAAGGATGTCAGTGTATTTATCATATTGATCTATATTAAAATTTTGATTATTTATATGATTACCAGCACAAAGGTAGCATTTTCATTATGAAACTTCTTCATACCAGATTCAGATAAATCTGAAATTATTTATAAATTTGCGCTATGGCAGAAAGATATTCAAACGAACACTTTCCTTTTGAAGCAACAGAAACACTATCCATTCCATCTAAAACGATACTATACTATCGGAGGAAGGTAAGGTTGCGGATAAGAATACCTTATCCGTAAAGGATGCTTGAGACTGTTTTTCTACAATGAAGGAAAGGATATAACCTTCCAGTTTTTCTTTGAGGGGATTTCGTGGCTTCATTTGATAGCCTGTACAAAGGCACACCGAGCCTGTTCTCGCTGGAAAGCATCGAACCGTCCGAAGTCCTGTTTATAAAGAAAGAAGATTCCTATTATGAATGATAGAGCCTCCTGCATCTCGTTTAGCTTGTAAGCGCACTATCGGAGAATTGAGTGCCAATGTAAGGTAATCAGATAATATATCTGTGCTTTTCAATGATAAGTTGAGTATTGCCCCTGATGTGATGACATCAAGAAGTTCGTCCACTTTGTACGTGACACTGTCCACAAAATTGTGTAAACGGTAATGCGGGTCTGAAGATCCGCATTATTTTTTACTAATTTTAAAAGATTGCTTTTATGGACAGTGTTATGTCAAAGAAGAGAAAGTTGGTTTCGTCGGAACTGCTGAGCAAAGAGTTTTTAAGCCAGTTCAAGACTGAAGCCGATGTAAGCAAGTTCCTCAAGAAGTTGCATTCACAGGTTTTGGAGCAGATGCTTCAGGGCGAGATGGACTCCCATCTGGGTTACGAAAAGCATTCGGTCGATGGCAACAATACGGGTAACTCACGCAACGGCTCATTTCCCAAGAAGATTCAGACCGAGTACGGCGAGAGCGTGATCCAGATTCCCCGCGACCGACGTTCAGAGTTCGAGCCCGTGGTGGTTCCCAAGCACTAGAGTCGCGGATTGTCTATCGAGAAGTTGGTCATCTCACTTTACGCCAAAGGAATGAGCGTATCGGATATAGAAGACGAGCTTCGAGATATCTACGGGATCAACCTCTCGTCGTCAGCCAATTCGATCATCACGAACAAGGTCACCCAGGCCGCCGCCGATTGGCAGAACAGGCCACTGGAGAGTCTTTATATGGTTGTTTGGATGGACGGGATCGTATTTAAGGTCAGGGAGTCTGGCAAGGTCATCAACAAGACGGTCTATCTGTGTATCGGCCTTAACAAAATGGGTTATAAGGAGGTGCTGGGAATGTGGGTCGGCAAAACGGAGTCCTCATCGTTCTGGATGTCGGTTCTGACCGATCTTAAGGCTCGCGGAGTAGAGGATATTCTGATTACCGTCACAGATAATCTGAACGGCTTCACCGATACTATCCGCGCCGTATTCCCGCAGTCCACCACTCAAATTTGCGTAGTGCATCAGATCCGAAACTCCTGCCGCTATGTCGTCTGGAAGGACATGAAGGCTTTCACGGCCGATATGAATAGAGATCTACACCTCGGCCAACAAGCAGCAAGCTGAGTCGGCATTGGCTCACTTCGAGCAAGTCTGGGGTCGAAGTATCGCCATGCTGTGCAGTCGTAGCATCGCAACTGGGACGAGCTAACCGCCTTTTTCGAGTTCCCCGTCGAGATCCGTAAGATCATCTACACGACCAATATCATCGAGAACCTAAACGGAAAGATCAGGAAATACACTAAATCAAAACTTTCGTTCCCCACCGACGATGCTGTCCGCAAGTCGGTCTGGCTGGCTTTGCAGGAGGTCGAGAAGAAATGGACAGCACCCATCCAAAACTGGGGAGTAGTAATGAACCAGTTTATAGCTATATTTGAAAACAGAATCGGGATTTAGCAATCCTCTAAACCCCGACCCAAATTATCGTTTACACAAAATATTGGACAGTCCCGTTTCTTTATCGTGAGATGCTGCTTGAGCCATTTGAAGAATAGTTCAATCAACCATATTTTCTTGTAAAGATTGGCAACATCCAATGCAGAAAATTGTTTCACATTCGTCACAAAAGTGAACTCACAATCACCTTCTTCATCGTAATATCGGACGAGTCTGAATGACTCCGGATATTTCTTCTCGGAGAGATATCCGGTCAGTTTCATTTCCGCATCTGTCATTATATTCTTTGGCATCCTTCACTCCCATTTGACTGTCTTATGCTTTAAGTTCGTTTTGGCTCTGACAACAAAGAAAGAATCTGTAAGATGTATCTGATAGAGCTCTTTAAAGGAGTCATAAGCCCTGTCGAATATATAATAAGCATTTGGTTCATAATGGCTTGAAAACATTGCTGTAGAATCGTGCTTTGATGCAGTGGTTACTGTATAGAAGGCTGAAACTTGTGCTTCATTGCCATATAAGACATGAGACTTCACTCCTCCTTTCTTACTTCGGAACTTTGCCCATGGGAATATTGCAAGAGATAACGGAATCATTGTTGAATCAAACGCATATTTCTTTCCGAAATGCAAGGATGTTGGTCGTTCGCTTCTCGCAGGCTTCTTTCATCATATAGAATGCAACGTCTTCGAAAATTCTGCAATCAAGGTTTTGGTTAGCTGGGGCAAGAGTTGTATTGGCTATCGGTGCACGAGCTAACCCAAGATGATATTGCTTGGCCCTATGCGCCTCGAAAACAACGATTAAGTTTCGCAGAATCTCACGGTTACTCAGTTGCTTGAGAGATATTGAGACTACTCTTGGTTTATAAAACTTATAAGTCTGGACTTAAGATAATACACAAATCTACACTTTCATAGGAAAACGAGAAAAAGAATTGGCATATCAATCGGTCCTTTGGTTATGCCTTGATACAGAAAGCTAAGAAACTGTAGTACAAAGGAGAAAAACTCAGGATTGACCTTGATGCAATGTTTGTACATTTGACAGCAGCACTATTGAATTGTATCTGGCATTATGCCTGTGAGCAACACACATTCAAGGCAAGGGCGGCTATAAGATGCACACCTTGACGGTCTAGAAAGGATTCATTCCTATATTTTCGTTCAGTTTTTTCTTCAAGTGACTGGTGGATAGACAGGTATAGGATTTAAGAATCAACTAGACAATCTTGTCGGCGGCGGGAAAATAATCTTTCAATCTCATCATGTGTGCGATAGAAGAGAAAGGAAACAGCGAATGGATACGCCCCCATTCACTGCTTTCAAAACCTTTCTGATAATTTTTCAAAATATCGAACTCTGTAAAGCCAAAAATAGGCTGAATCTTAAAATATTTTGATTTGGAAATTTTCCCTATTTTGGCGTTCATACCTTTTTGGGGGGAATATCTAAAGACACAAAAAAGCCAACTAATTCAATCTCATTATTGCGAATTAGTTGGCTAATTTTCTACTATTCAAAATTTTCCATGTTAAAAACTTCAAAAACGAACAAAGAGCCTTATATTAGCTCTTTGTTCGTTACATATATTGCAATGGCTCATATATTTAGATAGAACTCTCAATCAGGATCTAAAGCATTGGGAATACCGTCACGTAAATTGCCGCAATGATCGCTGAAGTAATCACACCAGTAATATTTGCGCCTAACGCGTCTGCCAATATAAAAGATGAAGGATTGTCATGAGAAACGATCTTCTGAGCGACTTTTGCCGTAGTCGGTACGCAGCTAACAGCTGCAATACCTATCACTGGATTGAAATCACCTCGCTTAATGAAATACATGATATAACCACCTAAAATACCACCAATACCAGATATTAACAGGGCCAAAATACCCAATACTAACAGTTTTAATACAGTCGGATCAAGCAGTGTATGTGCATCACACAAGATTCCCAATAATATCCCCAAGAAAAAAGTCGAACCATACAGCATTGGACCGCTGATAAAATCACAAACATGTTTCAAACCCGATTCTTTAATAATAACGCCAATGAAAAGTGAAAAAAACAGAGGTGCAGCTACCGGGAATAACAAGCACAATATCACACACATTAACACCGCAAAAGTGATTTTTGTTGCAGGACTATACTGCTTCAGAGTTTTTTTGGGAGCTTTCATTTTGATGGCTCGTAATCGCTGTGGGACTAGAGCACGCACCAAATAGGGATAACCTCCGTAAGTCAGTCCTAAATAAAGATACGCAACAACGGTAATCGGCACGAAGATTTCTTTCGACAGATTAAGCGAGGTAAACAGCACCATAGGGCCATCAGCTCCACCAACCATAGCAATTGATGCGCTGTCATTGGCATTCAGCCCCATTGCATAGGCAATCGGAACGATTGCAAAAGTTCCTAATTCAGCACAAAGTGCCAAAAACATACTTTGCAAAGGTTTTGCCAACAAAAAATTAATATCCAGCATTGTACCTATACCCATAAAAATCAAACAGGCAATCAAGCCGTTACTGAAAGTGAATGTGTATATCGGCTGCAGAAAATCAATTTGGAGAATATTCATCAATTCATCGGTATCTGTTACCATAGGATCAAGAAAAAGGTTTCCATGAACACCTCCAGGGAAAAGCAAGACCCCAGCGTTGACTGCAGCCATTCCCAATCCCATAGGGATCATCACTAGTGGTTCTAGTATTCCTTTGCGTCCCAGATAAACCAACAAAATCCCGAGCAACATCAGCACAATACGGGCAGACATAATAGCCGTATCGGAATCAAGTAATGTAGAAATACCTTGAAATATATTATTTAGATCATATTTTTCCATGATATCAAATGTCTATTGTACGATTAATCCTTTTGTTGGTCCTGTTTGGGAAGCTTACGGTTACCATAGTGAAACTCAATCAAATTATCCATTGAGCGAATACATGCTTCACGCTCTTTAGGATCTGTAGTAATTGTATTAACTAGTTTTTTATCCCAATTTGTAGAATATGCATGACTCATGGCCATACGGTATGCTCGAGCTTTGATGCGGAAATGCCAAATGGTTGCGGAAATTTCTTCTTTATTGGTATAGTTGAAAAACAGTGTCAACAATTTCAATAAATACGCAAACGCAATACCCACCCCAAAAGTAAATCCCATCATTATCAATGTTTCATGGATGATATTCCAAAGTGTCATGATATAAATTCATTAAAAATTAAAATAAATAATCCTTACTTTGCAAATAAATACAATTTGCTTCAATGCAAGTTATGCAAGTCAATAAACAGCACATCTAACAAGTACTCACTTTGACTAGCATTTGAAGGAAGGGACTGTCAATGAAAAAATGCTCGGAAAATATCAGTTAAATCAATAGTGATTTAAAACGCAGATAGTCTCCGTCATGATTGAAGTACATTAAATAGCCTGTCTGGCATAATAACTTGCCCAAACATGGTTTAGACAACCCTACGTTTGCGAACAAATAGATAGTAGGATGTACAGAGTTGCCGTTAAGCAGTCGTATATTGTTTTGTATATCTACCAAATATGCAGCCTGAAGCGTAGAAATAATTGATAAAACTTCACCTTGATAACAATTTTGGGAAGTGCTCGCAGAAATTATGATTGAATTATATTGAGGGATAATATTACCCTTCAATGTGTCACTCGCTTTTACACCTAAGACTCCAGAAAACAGTATAAATACTCCTGACAGTTTCCAGACTATCTTATATAATAGACTCATTGTTAGAATGATAATCAATCTTAATACGAATAATTATGCGTAATTTTAATACTAAAATAGAGCTTTTACTAATATTATACAAGTAAGAAATTCAAACTTTTGTTAAAATAAATTCGAGTACTATCTAATTAGAACGATAAATTCTCATGGCAAATCCGCCCCCTGGTGCCATGGTTACT